>ULQO01042017.1_pt1 | contig 51309 bp, 41 predicted proteins | sample 1954601 | NCBI WGS metagenome assembly ULQO01 (sample SAMEA4835658, study PRJEB28245) | human gut metagenome | biome: gut microbiome; material: fecal sample | place: Denmark | collected 2008
TATATCCGTTGGTATGTCTTGTGGGGGGGTACAACTGTGCTATAATAGATGCGGATATTATTTTAATAAATGTTTTTAAAGTTTCAGTAAACAAAATCAGACTTTCAGCAAAGTAAGGCAAAGGCAGAACAATATTTTTGGCAAGGCAGGAGTGGAGGTGGGAAGGTGTACGACGAAAAATGCCTGCAAAATATCGGCAGCAATATCCGCTTCCTGCGTGCTGCCTGTCAGCTCAGTCAGCAGGAGCTGGCCAAGCGTATCGGTATCAGCCAGACCCACTTGAGCAATATTGAGCGTAGTCATGTGAGAGTAAATCTGAAGCTGCTGCTGCGTATCGCCAATACTGTTGGCTGCACGCTGGAAACACTTGTAGATACCAGGTCAGCTTTGGACTGGAGGCAGGAACAGGCTGAAAATGACATGCCAAAGCAGGAGGCCTATACGCTGGAGGAAGTGCGGCAGCTTTTGCAGCTGCTGCGCTTGTCGAAACAATAAAAGGCTATAACCGCAGCAATTGCTGTGAGGATATATTTTTCATTTTTAAAGCGAAGGAGGCGGTCGATGCTGGTTGAAAAGCAAAAATAAATCAAAAATTGCTGTTAGATCAGAGAGAGGAGGCGAGAAGAAAAGTGCCTGAAAAGATCAACATTGGTTTTGGCATCGATAAAAATTTTGGCAAATTTGCCGGTATCACCATTACGTCGCTGGCACACAATAATATCGGCCATGAGCTGGTTGTACATATTATCTATGACGAACTGCTGCCGGAGGATCTGGAAAAATTACTGCAGACAGAAGTGCTGTACCGTAATCTGACGCTGCGCTTTTATCAAATCAAAAGTACGGAAGGCATGACCTTCGTCGTACCGCCGGGGCATATCACGCAGGCTATGTACTACCGGTATCTGTTTGCCGATATGCTGCCGCGGGAGATAACTAAAATCATCTATCTGGATGCCGATATTATCTGCAAAGGGGATATTCTGCCGTTGTGGCAGACAGATTTGCAGGGCCGGGTTTTGGGTGCTGTACGCGATTATGGCGAGGACCGCAGTTGTGAACGTATCGGACTGAAAAACGGCCGCTATTTCAATTCCGGCGTATTGCTGATGGATCTGGAAAAATGGCGGCAGCAGAAGCTGACACCGCAGTTGTTTCAGTGGCTGGAAGCCGTTGGCGATACCAAAATCCTCTGGGGCGACCAGGACGCGCTCAATGGCGTTATCGACGGCGAGTTTGCTGAACTGCCGCAGATTTTTAACGGTATCGTTATCAATAATACGACACTGAAAGCAGAAAAAGATACAGTGATCGTGCATTATATAGACTACGTAAAACCCTGGCATATCTATTATTTTGACACGCCCGAAAAAGAATTATATTGGGAATATGTAAAAAAATCACTGTGGAGCGCTTTGAAGCCAGTAGATGGACATACGGTAGAAACCATCATGATGACAGCCAGGCTTTTGTATAAAAAAGGTAAATATAGCGAGTCTATTTCATATTATGAAGCGTTGTTAAAACATTTTTTAAAAGATAAGTATCACTAAAATAATGATGAAGATGAGAAAGAAGGCTGTAAAATGCACAGTAAAAGAAGATTGGCAAAACAGGTTTTACACACATTAATGGCGATGTCCATCGTCTATTCCAGTGGCGGCAGCATTTTGTTGTCACAAGTCAGTGCTGCTGAGCTGACTGCTAAATTAACTGACGGTAAAGGTACGGCTTCTGTAACAGGTGCTAATGGAGCGGGTTACGCAGGCAACGGCAGTAGTGATCCAGCTGCCGCAGGTGATAGTATATTTCTGGAAGCAGTTATACATGAAGATATCAGCAGTGCGATCAAGGTTGCTGCCAAAGGTGGCGTAGGCGGGCAATCGGATGATGCTGGCACTACTATTAATGGATATGGTGCTGATGCCGAAGGTGGTGCCGGTGGTGACGTATTTGTAGGCGTGGATGTCAGGGAAGGCCTGCATGAAGTCACTGTAGCTGATATCACAGTCCAGGCTACGGGCGGTAATGCTGGTTCAAGCTACACTTTAGGTGCAGCGGCTGGTGCAGCTGAAGCATATGGTATCAAAGTGAAAGATGAATTGAAAATAACAGCCAGTTCCATTACTGTCGAAAGTATTGGCGGAGAAGGCAGCTATTTGAATGGGCCCGATTCAGGCGACAGGCAGCCTCTGGGTTCGAATGATGGTGGCATTGCAGATGCAGCTGCAATCAGAGGACAGGGCGGTACTGCTGTTATCAATGGCAATATTACTGTTAAGGCTAAGGGTGGTGACGATGGCCATGGCTCTAATGCAAAAAATGGTAAAGGTGGGGATGCTGCGGCATCTGCTGTAAAAGTACTGGGCGGTAATAATGTTATTAAAGTCCAGGATATCGTTGTGGACGGTATCGGTGGTGGAAGCAGTTATGCAGTCTACCATATTTTTGCAGAACAGCCAGTTCTGGGAGGACTTGGTGAAGCAAAAATTGCTGATATTACAGATGGTACACTACGATTGGAAGCGAAGGATATCACCGTCAATGCCAAAGGTGGCAGTATGAGCGTTTCTAATAATATTGGTGGTATGGCTACTGGTGCAGCATTGGCTATGGGTGTTGATAGTGCCGGTGGAGTGGGTATGATCACAGCTGCTCAGGTTTCTATAACTGCAACTAGTGGTGGGTATGCTGGTGTTGGTTGTAGTTTTGACTATTCTAATCCCAAGGATGGCTTTAAAGGTGTTGATTGTGGTTCAGCAACGGCAATAGGCGTTAATGTTACCGCTGGCACTAGTACTATCGAAGCACAATCTGTTGATATTATTGCAGAAGGCGGTACCGGAGGCACAGGTAGTTCCTGTTATAAAGTAGCTGGTATTGGTGGTAGCGGTGGTGCAGCCGAAGCTTATGGTATCAAAGCTGCCGGTGGTGTTGCAGTTTTGAGTGCTGACACTTTTACTGTGGCGGCTAAGGGCGGAAATGGCGGCGACAGCGGCGAAAACTGGGTAGCCTCTTCAAATACGCAAAATGTTGATGCAGTCAAAGCAAGTGATGGCAGTACGGCGATAGTTTTTGGTGTTACAAACAGTGGTGCTGTAGCTACTATTACTGCTGGAACAGTAAATATCAGTGCTGTAGGTGGCAATGGCGGTACCGGTAAAGCAGCGAATCAAACCAGCGGCGACGGCGGTGATGGAGCTGATGCTTCTGCTTACGGCGCTAAAGTTATAGGCGGCATCACAAATATCAATGCTGATACTTTTAACGTTGCGGCTACAGCTGGTACTGGTGGAACTGGCGGCGATACAAGTAAAGGCGGTACTGCGGGTAATGACGGTTCAGCTGGTAAGCTTGCCGAAGCCTACGGCGTTTATGCTGAAGGCGGCGCCACAGTGAACCTTTCGGGCAAGGATACAGATACTATCAGCCTGAACATTACGGCTGCAGGAGGCGCAGACAGTAACGTCAGCTATGCGATCCATGCCGCTGACAGTACGGTAAATTTCTTGAGCAATGCCACTATCACAGGTGCGGCCAGTGAGACCTGGCTGGAAAATGCGGCATTGGGCTTCAGCGGCAGCAGCGCAGGCCGTACTGTAACCTCGGAAGGCGCTTTGAAGCTGAACGGTAGCAATACCTTCCGGTTCAGTACCGACCTGAAAAATAATACTGCCGATAAATTTACTTTTGGTGAATTGGCAGCCGGCAGCAGTACAGAGAAACAGTATATCACTGTCGGTTACGACAAATCCTTCTCCGGCAGTGATCTGAGCGCCATCACCGGCACAGCTGTGGTTTTATCATTTGGCGAGCTTAACGGGTACGATCTGAGTAGTTTTGAAGGTAAAGCAAGCACGATGGACTCGCCGCTGAAGCGTTTTACAGTGACGCCGACAGTAGAAGCCGACGGCAATGATGTAAAAATAACGCAGCTGGATTTTGGCGGCAGCCCAGATGGCAATGACGCTTCGGAAACCTCGATGACCAGCGCCGATACACATCTGGCTCTGCGAAATATCTGGCGCGTCGAAGGCAATAACCTGATGAAACGCATGGGTGACCTGCGCAGTGACCCGGAAGCAGCTGAGGGTGGCGTCTGGGCCCGTTACTACCGGGGCGAGCTGAGCGCTGACAGCGCTTATGACCGCAACTTCAGCCAGGATTATACAGCCTTCCAGGGCGGCATCGACAAGGTGCAGGACTATAAGGGCGGCAAGCTGTACACAGGTATCGCCATCAACCGCATCGACAGTAATGCTGCTTACTTTGCCGGCAGCGGCGATCTGAGCAGCACCGGCGTAGGCGTATATGCCAGCTGGCTGGGCAGTAAAGGCCATTATCTGGACGTGATCGCCCGCGGCAGCAAGCTTGCTAACGACTTCAAGCTGGTAGACCTGAGCGGTAATGCCGTTAAGGCCGACTACGACACCTGGGCTTACGGCATCAGTGCCGAATATGGCTACAGACAGAACCTGAGTGCTGGCTGGTTCGTAGAACCGCAGGCAGAACTGAGCCTGGGACATATCAACAGCGTTGATTATATGGTCAGCAATGGTGTCAATGTCAGACAGGACAGTGTCAACAGCGCCGTGACACGCGTCGGTATTGTGGGCGGCAAAGAGTTTACTGTCGGCGGGCGTCCCAGCAACGCCTATCTTAAAGCGTCGCTGCTGCACGATTTTGGCGGCAACGGTGGTGCGGCCGGGTATTATGGCACTGATAGTCTGGCCCTGCAGACAGGTGACTTGACTGGGACCTGGTACGAAATTGGTCTGGGCGCCAATCTGGGCTTTGCCAAAAACAGTAACCTGTATTTTGACGCATTAAAGACCTTTAACGGTAATATCCGTACCGATTGGCAGATCAATGCCGGGTTACGCTTCACGTTCTAAGTGAATGATAATTGAATAAATGTTCAAGACAGGCAGAGGATTTTATTCCTCTGCCTGTCTTTTTTGTTAGTAGCGCTTAGAAAAAACGGTGTGAATATTTGGGGGACGATGGTAAGCACAGTCTTAGCGCAGACGCCGATAGTCTTAAAGCCGCTGGCGTAATGCGCCTCAAGACTCGAAAAAGTTTTGCTCACAGCAAAAGTGAGTGTCTTGCGGGGGGGTACAAACGTGCTATAATAAATTGAAATATTATTTTAACAAATGTTTTTAAATCAATAACAAATAATCAATGATTTTAATAAAAGATATGTAACTAAAGGTTGTGCTTAAAAATTGTAGCAAGGGTGGCGACGCAAAAATGTATGACGAAAAGTGTTTACAGCAGCTCGGCAACAATATCAGATTCCTGCGCACTGCCTGTCAGCTCAGCCAGCAGGAGCTGGCCAAGCGTATCGGGGTCAGTCAGACTCACCTGAGCAATATTGAACATAGTCATGTAAAAGTAACTCTGAAGCTGTTGCTGCGCATCGCTAATGTCTTCGACTGCACGCTGGAAAATATTTTTGATGCCAAAACAGTTCCTGAGTGGGTGGAAGCCAAAGCTGCTAAGGCAAAGGAACATACCACAGGCGCACAGGAGGTTTATACACGGGAAGAAGTACAGCAGATTTTGCAGCTGCTGCACTTATATAAAAATGGAACATCATAAGCAGAAAAAGAAGCTGAAAGCAAAGGAGTAAATAAGATGGCTGAAGTGAAAACAGCAGAGAAAGGCTGGCAGTCTGACCATCTGGAAAAAGAAGCGGTAAACAGCGCCGGCAGTAGTAAAACTGCCGATGCAGCCAGCAGCAAGGGTAATTCTGACAGCACCGCTGTCAAACCCTATATGCGTTTTTATGCCGGTCCGGTCACGCAGGACAGCGGCCAGCCAGGCATCCGGTTCGACTTTAACTACGGCGCCCGCGTCGAAGTGCCGGCAGGTGATTACCGGGTGCGCTTCCTCGACCGGGAGGCCTGCCTGACGCTGTACGATGCCGCTGCCAGCGGCGTGCTGGTGACCAGCAGTAAAAAGTATTTTGTCGATTTCCGCATCGAGGTCTACGAAAAAGGCAAGCTGATCTTCGCCCATGATTTAAATTTAGAGGGTAAAAAAGTGCTGATCAAATTCCCGGTCGGCATTTTAGGAGATATTTTAGCCTGGTTCCCCTATGCCGAAATCTTTAGAAAAAAGCATAAATGCGAATTGTACTGTGCCATGGCAGAGGATATGATCGAGATCATCAAGCCTGGCTACCCGGAAATCAACTTTGTCCAGGCAGAAGAACGGCCGGAAGGACTGTACGCCAGTTATTACATGGGCATTTTCTTTCCCTGCGACGACAGGGAACACCAGCCGGTAGATTTCAGAGTAGTGGGGCTGCATAAAAACGCACCCTGCATCCTGGGGCTGAAAGTGGACGAACAGCGCATCAAACTGCTGCCAAAGAATAAAACACGCAGGATCAAAGAACCCTACGTCTGTATCGCGGCGCAGGCCAGCAGTCAGGCCAAGTACTGGAACAACGGCCGAGGCTGGCTGAATGTGGTCAGACACCTCAAAGAGCTGGGCTACCGGGTACTGTGTATCGACAGGGAAAATAATTACGGTATGGGCAGCAGATTTAACATCATTCCTTACGGAGCGGAAGATTTTACCGGCCGCAGACCCTTGCAGGAGCGGATCGACCTTTTATACCATGCCGATTTTTTCGTGGGTCTGTCCAGCGGGCTCAGCTGGGTAGCCAACGGCGTCGAGATACCGGTAGTACTGATCAGCGGTTTTACACTGCCGGTAAATGAATTTGCGACGCCGTACCGTGTCATCAGCTACCATGTTTGCAACGGCTGCTGGAACGATACGCGGGTAGTATTCGACCATAAAGATTTTGAATGGTGTCCGCGGCATAAAGGCACTGACAGGCAGTTTGAATGCAGCCGCTACATCACGCCGGAAGCGGTGAACAAAGTCATCGATAAGCTGATGGCAGACTATAAACTAAAGCCGCAGAAACAGGCTGTGAATAAAAAGAAGATAAAGGGTGAGCAGTGATGAAAAAGAGAGAGAAGAAATTACAGGCACAAAGTATTCTGGCAACAGTAGTGATGGGGATGAATCTGGTCAACGCTGCCGCACCGGCAGCGGCGCTGGCAGCAGCTGAACAACCGGAACCGCTGCCGCAACAGGCAGTCAGCGAAGCGCAGCAGGAAGATCTGCAGACCTATGCCTATGAAGCACTACCGATACTGGCAGGTTATGTGGACGAAATGGTTTTCAGCAAGGCCGAGGCTGCTGTTTACAATGTTGAGAGCGGGCAAACCAGCAATATAAACAGCACAGGTGATTATGATGAAGTACATGTAAAAAGTGGTGGTATATGTAGTATAGGTACAAATAAGGCTACAGTAGATGTAGCTGATGGCGGGTCACTGAATATAGGTATACATGTAGGCGGATTCCAACCTTTAACCATTTCTGGTGGTAATGTCAGTGTTACTGAAAATCGTTTTGGTGGTATTGATGTGTTGGATGGCAATGTCAATATAGGCAGTAATCAGACCCAGACTTATGTTTCCGGCGGTACTTGTACCATTGATGTCAATGCACAGGAAAATTATGTTTATGGCGGTACCAGTATTATCAAGGCAATGGATACCAGCGATAGTACGCAAAGAAACCAGGTGATTTCCGGCGGTGTAGGTATTGTCAATGTTATGAACGCTACCAGCGCCTACAATCAACAGGTGCAAACAATCCATGGCGGCAGCGGCGTTGTGGGGACGATGCTGGATGGCTGGCAGTGGATCAAATCAGCCGGTGCCGAGGGGCATATAGGGACTATTAGCGGCGGGTCACAGGCTATTGCTGCCGGCTCAGGCAGTATTGATACGATGTATGGCGGTGTTCAAAGCGGCGGTAAGGGCTCTTATGTGTATATAGAAAATATGAGTGGCGGCACCCAGTATGTTAGTGAGCAAGGTTCGGCGGCAACAATGACAAGTGGACGTCAATTTGTAGGTTGGTACGTTGCTGGTTCTAGTGCAGTTGGTACGATTCAGAAAATGACTGATGGTATGCAAATAATTTACAGTGGCTGCAGCGGTATTATCGATACTATGGAGGGAGGTCTGCAGTGTGCCGGTAATGCTGCCTATTCTGCTGGTAGTGGTATCATTAAAGTAATGAATGGTGGTCAGCAGCAGGTCACAAATGATGGTAATGGAACTATTTTGAAAATGGCAGGCAGCGGTGCCATGCAGGTTATTGGTATGTCCGGCTCGGTAGCTACAGGCAGTATCGAAATTATGGAGATGGGCCAACAGATCATTGGCTACAATGGTAATTTTGGTACGGGCAGTATCACTTTGATGCAAGATGGCGTTCAGATCATCGGTTATGTCGGCGGTTCCGGTACTGGCACCATTGCAACTATGAGCGGCGGTACCCAGATCATCAACAACGCTGGTACAGGTGAAATAGCATCCTTTAAAGGTGGTGTCCAGATTTTAAACAGTGGTGGCACTATAATCAATACTGTTGTTGATGGTGGTACTCAGATCATCACTGATGGAGCCAGTATCAACGGTATGCAGGTCAATAGCGGTATGCAGGCAGTTACCAGCGGTGGTACGGCCACTGATACAACTGTCGGCAGCGGCGGTTTGCAGTATATCGAAGCCGGTGCTGTCATCAGCGGCACTGTTTTAGACGGCGGTATTTTACGTCTGGCGCAGGCTGACAGTGATTATATACTAAACAATACCTTAACGATCAATAACGGCATACTTGATTTGACAGACGGCGCCGGTCTGAAGCGGAATCTGCGTGCGGTACCTGTCTATCAGAAGCTGACCATGAGCGACCTGCAGGGCAGCGGCGGCAGTATTTATCTGGATACTGATCTGGCAAATAATGACGGCGATAAGATCACTGTCAATAACAGTAATACCGGCACAGGAACGTACGCTGTTTATGTCAACGACCAGAGTATCGTCAGCGATACGGAACTGACAGGCAGACTGCTGCTGGTAGATGACCAGAGCAGGAAGCTGAAATTTAAGGGTATGACAGCCAATAACGGTGGGTTGTGGGATGCGACACCGATTTTAAATGAAGAAACCAACCAGTGGTATTTGACAAAAATCGTGAAAACCGCGAATAACGATACCAAAGTATTGTTGTTTGACGCCGACAACAGCTACGCCATGTGGCGTAATACCAACGACAGCCTGCGCAGCCGTTTGGGTGCATTGGGAAATGGCAGCGAACGGGCAGACGGCATCTGGGCGCGCACGCAGGCGGGCAGGTTCAGCGGTTTCGGCTACGAAGGACGTTACAATCTGTACCAGCTTGGTTATGACCAAAAAGCCGATGCCAGGAGTACCTACGGCTTTGCCGTGGACTACGGCGACGGTACTGGTGATTATACTAAGGGCAGTGGTAAAGATAAACTGACAGCGTTCAGCCTGTACGGCGTCTGGCAGGGAAAACGCGGCGCCTATACCAATGTCACAGCGCGGGCGGGTATCTTTGATACCGACCTCAAATCTTATGGTGATTACCCGGACAAAGCCAGCTATAAGGAACACGCCTACAGCATCAGCGTGGAATACGGCCAGCGCTTTGATTACCAGCAGGGCCTGTTCTTCGAGCCTCAGGCACAATTTACGCTGGGGCATTTGAGTGGTATCAGTTACACCACCGACAGGGGTGCTAATGGCTATATCGAAGGGATGAACAGTGCTATCGGGCGTATCGGCTTCATTATGGGGCAGAAGATCAAAAACGGCAGCGATATCTATCTGAAAGCCGACCTGCTGCACGAGTTTGCCGGCAAGCGTGATTTGCAGCTGACCTCGGACGCCGGCGGTACTAACGATATTTTGAGCAAGCATAATGACTATGGCGATACCTGGTTTGAGCTGGGCTTGGGCGCTAATATCAAACTGAGTAAAGACAGCAGCTTCTACGGTGAAGTGGAGCGGGGCTTCGGCGGCGATATCAACAAAAAGTGGAGCGTCAATGCGGGTTTAAGATTTACATTCTAAGTGAGCGCATATTGATTTATCAAGGCTATAAGTAAAAATTAAGTACCTGATATGAACAAGGTTCATATCAGGTACTTAATTTTTCATAGAAGAAGTGGTTTAAAACCTTTGGTTCAGTGCGGGTCAGTTATTATTGATTGGCTATCAAAAACGTTCCAGCAAATCTGTGATAATAATTATTAATTTCAAATAAATTTCCCTTGCGTTTTTAAATGACATATGTTATATTAAAGGTGCGTTAGCGATAGCTAACTTAAACGACTAAATTTATATTTATATAAGGAGGCATTTATTATGTCATTGATCAACAAAGAAGTGAGTGATTTTAAGGTACAGGCTTATGTCAATAATGATTTTAAAGAGGTTAGCAAAAAAGATATTTTAGGTAAATGGTCGGTGTTCTTTTTCTATCCGGCAGATTTTACTTTTGTCTGCCCGACCGAGCTGGAGGATCTGGCTAATAAATATGAAGAATTCAGGAAGATCGGCTGTGAGATCTATTCCGTATCCTGCGATACGCATTTCGTGCATAAGGCCTGGCATGATGCTTCGGAAACTATCAAAAAGATCCAGTATCCGATGCTGGCTGATCCGACCGGTGCTTTGGCAAGAGATTTCGATGTGATGATCGAAGCTGACGGGTTGGCTGAAAGAGGCAGCTTTATCGTTAATCCGGAAGGTAAGATCGTGGCTTATGAGGTTATCGCCGGTAATGTGGGGCGTAATGCGGATGAGCTGCTGCGCCGTGTACAGGCATCGCAGTTTGTGGCCGAGCATGGAGATCAGGTGTGCCCTGCCAAATGGCAGCCGGGTGCCAGCACTTTGAAACCCAGCCTTGATCTGGTTGGCATCATCTGATCATGGAACGGATGTATGATGTCATCATAATCGGCGGCGGGCCTGCGGGCCTTGCCGCTGCCGTTTATATGGCGCGGGCCCAGTATAAGACGCTGGTCATCGAAAAAGAGAAGATCGGCGGACTGATCACGATCACGTCTGAGGTGGTGAATTATCCGGGCGTTATCAAAACGTCGGGCAAAGAGCTGACTGAGCAGATGCGTTTGCAGGCGGAAAGCTTCGGCGCGGAGTTTTTGCTGGCCGAAGCGCTGGAGAGCAGACTGGACGGTGAGATCAAGGAGATCATTACCAATAAGGGGACTTTTAAAGCTCTGGGCGTGATTATGGCGATGGGAGCTGTGCCGCGGCAGGTGGGCTTCACCGGCGAAGCTGAATACCGTGGGCGCGGCGTGGCTTATTGTGCGACCTGTGACGGCGAATTTTTTACAGGACTGGATGTGTTTGTTGTGGGCGGCGGTTTTGCCGCTGCCGAAGAAGCGATTTTTCTGACACGTTATGCGCGGCATGTGACGGTGCTGGTGCGGGGCGATGATTTTACCTGTGCCGGATCGATCGCCGATGAGGTGAAACGGCATGAGCAGATCACTGTGCTGTATAACACGGCCCTGCTGGAGGTAGGCGGCGGCGACGTGCTGCGGTATGCTGTGTATGAAAACTGTAAGACTGGCGAGCGGACCCGTTACGAGACACCGGACGCTACTTTTGGCGTGTTTGTTTTTGCGGGCTATGTGCCTGTGGGCGGCCCGCTGCTGGAGGGGCTGGAAACAGACTGCGAGGGCTATCTGGTGACGGATATGAACCAGAAGACCAATCTGGATGGTGTTTATGGCGCAGGGGATCTGTGTATCAAAAATCTGCGGCAGGTGGTGACGGCGGTGTCGGACGGCGCGAAAGCGGCGACCTCACTGGAGAAACACGCTGCTATGCTGCATGATAAGCTGCAGCTGCCGCGTTTTACAGTGACGAAAAAACAGGTCGTCCAGCCTGCTGCCGGCAGTACGGCTTCGGCTACGCCTGCTGCTGACGATGGCACTTTTATTTCCGAGGCTATCAAAACGCAGCTGGCTCCGGTCTTTGCTAAATTTACCGAGGATCTATTGCTGCGGGCCGCGCTGGATAATAGTCAGGCGGCAGCAGAAATACGCGGCTTTTTGAACGAGCTGACACCTTTGAGCAGTCATTTGCGCTGGGAAGAAGCGGAGCAAACTGCCGGCGGAATGCCATATATCGAGCTGTGCCGCGGGGACGGCTCGTCGTTAGGCTTCCGCTTTCACGGCGTACCCGGCGGTCACGAGTTCAATTCATTCATTGTGACCTTGTATAATGCGGCCGGGCCTGGTCAGGCTATCAGCGAGGAGCAGTTGGCGTCTGTAAGAACGCTGTCGGGCGGTAAACGCCTGCAGGTAGTCATTTCGCTGTCGTGCACGATGTGCCCGGAGCTGGTGATGGCGGCAGGACGGCTGGCTGTGGAAAACGGCGGGATCGAGGTGGACGTGTTTGATATCAACCTGTTCCCTGAGCTGCGCGAGTGTTATAAGATCATGAGTGTACCGTGTCTGATCTATGATGAAAAGGTAAGTTTTGGTAAAAAGAATCTGGACGAGCTGCTGCAGCTGCTTAGCTGAAGCGGAACCAAAAAGAAGTCTGCCGCATCGCGGCAGACTTCTTTGAGTTAAACGGGTTATTTTGCTGTTTTGAGTTCGGTCCAGTAACGGTCGTACATGGGCAGGGCCTCACCGATGTCGATGAGCCATTCGCCTTTGTCGATGTTATCCATACCGACTTTGAGCATGGGGTCGTTGCGGAATTCTTCGCTGTGGAATTCCAGAGCTTTTTCGTTGGGGTCATTGTAGCCGATATATTCATAGTTTTTGGCGCTTACTTTGGGTTCATAGATGAAGTTGATGAATTTTTCGGCTAAAGCTTTGTTTTTAGCGCCTTTGGGAATAGCAAAGGTATCGGCCCAGATGGTAGCGCCTTCCTTGGGGATCACAAAGCCGATGTTTTTATTGTCTTTGTAGGTGTAGGAGGCGTCACCTGACCACATGGTACCGATCCAGGCTTCTTCAGCGATAAATTTCTGCTTGATGGTATCGGTGTCGAAGGCCAGCACGTTTGGTGCCAGTGTTTTCAGGTCGCTGAAAGCTTTTTCGACCTGAGCCGGGTCAGTGGAGTTGTTGGAGTAGCCGTTTTTCTTCAGCGCCATGCCAATGACTTCGCGGTTGTCGTTGAGCAGGATGACGCGGCCTTTATAATCTTGGTTCCACAGATCTGCCCAGGAGGTGGGCGCTTCTTTGATGAAGTTTTTGTTGTAGACGATACCGGTGATGCCCCAGGTATAGACCAGGGAATGTTTGCCGGTGGGATCGTAGACAGGAGCCTTGAGGCTGCTGACGATGTTTTTGGCGTTGGGGATATTGTTCAGGTCCAGTTCTTCCAGCAGGTTCAGCTTCAGCATGGTGGCTACCATGTAGTCGGAGGGCTGGATAAGGTCGTACTGCGCGCCGCCGGCCTGGATCTTGGCCAGCAGTTCTTCGTTATTGGCAAAAACGTCGTAATTTACTTTACAGTTGTTTTGCTTTTCAAATTCGGCAATGACCTCCGGATCGAAGTTGTCTGCCCAGCTGAACAGGTTCAGCACTTGTTTTTCGCCGCTTGCGGGAGCAGCTGCGTCTTTTTTGGGAGCGTCACCGCCGCAGCCAGCCAGGGCCAGTGTGAGAACAGCGATGAGGAAAACCAAAAGTTTTTTCATTGTCGGATCACCCTTTCATCATTTGATTTGTTGTTTATATTGTATCACAGCGGGTGTGATATCAATCGGAGTTTTTGTCGGAGGTGTGCTGCGGCTGCAGGATCTGCGCGATGACTACCAGCGTGATCGTGGCGAACATCAGCAGGGTGGACAGTGCGTTGATCTCGGGTGAGATACCGCGCTTGACCATGGCATAGATGTAAAGCGGCAGCGTAGTGGAGTTGGGGCCTGCTACAAAGAAGCTGATAATAAAATCGTCGATGGATAGCGTGAAGGCGATGAGAGCGCCGGCTACGATGCCCGGCAGTGCCAGCGGCAGGGTGACGTAGCGGAAGGTCTGCCACGGAGTGGCGTATAAATCCATCGCCGCCTGTTCCAGCTCGTGCCGCATACCTTCCAGTCTGGCGTTGACAGTGATGACAACGAAAGAGACACAGAAAGTGATATGTGCCAGAATGAGCGTGGTTTTGCCCAGCGGCACCTGCGCTTGGGCGAACAGGACCAGCAGGGAAAGGCCCATGACGATTTCCGGGATCAGGATCGGCAGGTATAAGAGGCCGTTGATGACCGGTTTATATTTGTACTGGTAACGGCTGAGGGCGATCGCTGCGATCGTGCCCAGTGTGGTGGAGGCTATGGTAGAGATAACAGCGATAAAAAGGCTGTTAGTGAGGGCTTCCAGAACGCGCCGGTTTTGGAACAGGGCTGCGTACCAGTTAAAGGTGAAGCCGGTCCAGACGGCGTTGATCCTTGATTCGTTGAAGGAATACATGGCCAGGATCAGCAGCGGCAGGTAAAGAAAAGCCAGAATAGCCAGAGAATAAGCTACCAGCAGATGACTACGCCACGTCTTTTGCATCGCCGTCACCTCCTTCCTGTGCCTGCAAGGCTTTGTAGTACAGGATGATCAGTACCAGACTGAGCACGGCCAGCACTATGGAGAGTGCTGAGCCAAAGGGCCAGTCGCGGGCTGACAGGAACTGGTTCTGGATCAGGTTGCCGATGAGGGCCGATTTGGCTCCGCCCATTACGTCGGGGACAACGAACATCCCCAGTGAGGAAATAAAGACCAGGATCGTGCCGGCAGCGATGCCGGGCATGGTCAGCGGCAGGGTTACTCTGCGGAAAGCTGTCAGCGGTTTAGCGCCCAGGTCGGAGGCTGCTTCTAAAAGCCGTGTATCCAGCTGTTCGATGGAGACATAGATGGGCAGCACCATAAAAGGCAGCAGGGCATAGACCATACCCAGCATGACGGCCATATCGTTATAGAGCATCTGCAGCGGCTGGTCGATCAGGCCCAGCTTTAACAGCAGCGTATTGACTACGCCCTGTGAGCGCAGGATGATGACCCAGGCGTAGGAACGGATCAGGAAGTTGATCCAGAAGGGGATCATGACCAGGATCAGCCCCGGTTGCTGCCATTTTTTTGGCAGCTGGGCAATGGTATAAGCCAGCGGATAGCCCATGAGGATCGTTGCCAGGGTGGTGATGATGGCTACGACCAGAGTGTCGGCAAAAATTTTCAGATATAAAGGTTCTAAAAAACGCAGGTAATTATCGAAGGTAAAAGAGAAAATGACCTGCCCGTAAGGCGTGCGTCCGGCGAAGGACACTGCAACGACGATCAGCAGCGGTATGACGAAAAAGATGCTGAGCCAGAGCAGGGCCGGCGCTACCAGCAGTTTACCGTTTTTCATCATCGCTGTACTTTCACCTCGTCTCTTTCGTACCACCAGATACCGACGCGTTCGTCGGGTGTCCAGCGTTTGACGTCGTCAAAGTACTGATAGGCGACTACAGTCTGGTTGGAGTTATCCAGACGGACAAAGACCTTGTCGATGGTGCCGTAAAAAACAACATCGACGACAGTGCCGTAAAAAGCAGGTTCGGGATGCGCGGCGGCTTTGTCTGCGCTTTCATCTTCTTCGCAGAGGTTCAGCTTTTCGGGGCGCAGGGCCAGCGTTTCTGCGGCAGTTTCAAAGAAATTGCTTTCGCCGATGAAGCGGGCGACGAATTTGGTGGCCGGATAGTGATAGATATTATCAGGATGATCGTCCTGTTCGATGACGCCTTTATTCATGACGACGATGCGGTCGGACATGGTCAGGGCTTCTTCCTGGTCATGGGTGACGTAGATGAAGGTGAGTCCCAGACCGCGCTGCAGGTTTTTCAGCTCCAGCTGCAGATTTTTGCGCAGCTGGTAATCCAGAGCGCCTAAAGGTTCGTCCAGCAGCAGGACCTTGGGATTGTTGACCAGGGCGCGGGCGATGGCGACGCGCTGCTGCTGGCCGCCGGACATCTGCTGCGGGCGGCGGTTGCGGAATTCTTCCAGCTGGGTAAGATACAAGACCTGCGAGACACGTTCCTTTTGTTCGTCGGCAGGGACCTTTTTCATCATCAGGCCGAATTTTATATTTTCCTCAACAGTCATGTGAGGGAAGAGTGCGTAATGTTGAAATACCATATTCACATCACGTTTATAGGGTGGCAAGGCAGTGACGTTTTCGTCGTCCAGATAGATACTGCCCTCGGTAGGGGTTTCCAGACCGGCGATCATGCGCAGCAGGGTAGTTTTGCCGCAGCCGGAAGGACCGAGCAACGTAATAAATTCTCCATCGTAAATAGTCAGATCGAGCGAGGGGATAATAACGTTATTACCAAACTTTTTAGATATTCCCTGTAAACGGACCATTTCTTTCATTTTTTGCTTGTCACAACCTTTCATCATGCAGATTTTATCCATATATAGATAACAACTTATTATATACAGATTTTACCCTAAAATTCAATAATTTTTTGTAAAATTTAAAGGGATTTGCAGAAAAAACAGAGAATATTGATACTTATACGCAATAATGACGGTTTTTGCTGACTTTTTGCGGAAAAATTCCAAAATTCGGAGGCTTTTTGTTAATGAAGCGATTGGTAGTTGTATTGATTTTGCTGACAGTTGTTTTGATGTCCGGCTGTGCGGATGCCGGCCGGCGTGACAAAGATCATAAAAAAGCGGCGGCGCAGGGGCCGGCGGTCACTTTGGGTATCGAACGCCTCGGCCAGTATGCGCAGCTGTTTGCCGGTAAGCGCGTGGGGCTGATCACCAATCAGACGGGTGTGGACAGTAAGCTGCGCAGCAGTGAGGATATTTTGTTAGAACAGACTGATCTGACAGGTATTTTTGTACCGGAGCACGGCTTGTTTGGGGCCATCGCTGCCGGCGACGATGTGGAGGGCGCGGAATATAAAGGCGTGAAGGTGTACAGCCTGTACGGAGCAACTAAGCGGCCGACGCCGGCAATGCTGGATACTATCGACGTAATGACGGTGGATATTCAGGATGTGGGAGCGCGGCATTATACTTATATTTCCACAATGGCTTATGCCATGGAGGAATGTGCGAAGGCCGGGAAGAAATTCGTCGTTTTTGACCGTCCCAATCCGCTGGGCGGAATGATAGAAGGGCCGACACTGAAAAAGGGTCAGGAGAGCTTTATCGGGCTTTACCCGGTGCCGCTGCGGCACGGTATGACGATCGGTGAATATGCCAGGTATATCAATGACACGCAGAAGCTGGGCCTTGACCTGACGGTGATACCCATGCAGGGCTGGCAGCGCTGGATGTACTGGCAGGACACGGGGCTGCCCTGGGTAGGGACTTCGCCGCAGATACCGACAGCTGCGACGGCGCTGTATTATGTGACGACGGGTATTTTAGGCGATACTGATCTTTCTGTAGGTATCGGCACGACGAAGCCTTTTTATTATGTGGGGGCGCCTTTTGCCGATAAGGAGGAGCTTGCGGCTAAGCTGAACGGTTTGCAGCTGCCGGGAGTGCATTTCCGGCCGGCGGCGTTCATCCCGGCTTACGGCGCTTTTGCCGGGGAGCTGTGTCAGGGCGTGGAGCTTTATATAACTGATGCGGAGGCATACCGGGCTGCTGCTACCGGGGCCAATATCCTGCGCTGTATCGAAGAGCTGTATCCCGATAAGGTGGTATATCCGGCCCGTTACGGCGGCGAGGGCTATAAAATAGATATTGCCCTGGGCGAAACTGCTTTGCGCGCGGGCGTGCCTTTGGAGCGTCTGCTGCCGCGCTGGGACAGGGAAGCACAGGAGTTTGCGGAGCAGGTGCAGCCGTATCTGCTGTATAAATAAGGAAAGGACTGGAACTAAATGCTGAATAAAGTCTTTGTAGAATTTTTATATGAGGCGGCGCACATCCAGCGCTGGAACGATCATATCCGCCCTAACGGCTTTACAGAGCTGGACAAGCAGGCGCATAAAATGATGATTTTGTATGTGCTGGCCCGGTTTGAGGAACAGGACCATCAGGCCAGGCTGAACTGGCGGGCGCTGATCGAGGGCGGTATTTTTGAGTTTCTGCACCGCATCGTACTGACGGATATCAAGCCGCCGGTTTTTCACGAGCTGATGCGTGTGCATGGTAAAAAGCTCAACAGCTGGGTTTATGAGGAGCTGCAGCAGCGGATACCTGCTCTGGACCCGGTGTTTATGGCGAAAATGAAGCGGCATTTTGACGAGCCGCAGGAAAATCCGCTGGAGAAGAAGCTTTTGCGGGCGGCCCATTATCTGGCGACGCAGTGGGAGTTTGGTATCATCTATCATTTTAATCAGGGGATCTATGGTGTCGAAGAGACTAAGGCGGCGATCGAAAGCGAGATCGAGGATCATTATGATCTGGCGGGCGTGCAGAAGCTATCGCTGAAGGGGAAGACCAGTAAATTCATCGATCTTGTAGGGCAGCTGCGTTTCCAGAAGCGCTGGGCTCAATCGCCGCGGGTACCGGAAACCTCTGTGATGGGGCATGTGCTGATCGTGGCGACGCTGGCCTATTTCTGCGCTGTAAAAATGCAGGCATCGGACGAGCGTATTGTCAACGATTTCCTGTGCGGCCTGTTCCACGACCTGCCGGAGGTGCTGACCCGCGATATCATTTCGCCAATCAAGCGCTCGATCAAGGGGCTGGACGATCTGATCAAGGAGATCGAAAAGCGTCAGGTGGCAGAAAAACTGCTGCCGCTGCTGCCTCACGGCTGGCACGAGGATATTTTATATTTTACCGAGGACGAATTCAGTAACCGCGTCATCGTCGACGGAGTCAAAGTCACCTGCACGCCGGAAGAAATCGGCCTTAAGTATAACGAGAACGGCAAGGGCTACCGGGCGGTGGATGGTACGGTGCTCAAGTGCTGCGATCATCTGGCGGCTTTTGTAGAGGCCTATCTGTCGATTGAATACGGTATCAGTTCCAAGCATCTGCGTAACGGTATGGAAGATTTGCGGGAGCAGTACAGGGATAAGATCGTCTGCGGTTTGGATTTTGGCCGGCTGTACGACGAGTTTCCGCGGCTGTGAAAGGGCTGAATTTTATTGAGGATGCATAATTTTACAGAAAATGTATAAATTGATAAAATTTTCAAAAAATTTTCTTTCTGTGTCTAAAAATAGCTAGACTGCCGCTTGTGCTTAGAGTTATAATAAAGTTGAGGGGATACATTATACAAAATTCAGCTATGTATTTTGAAATGTAGGGATAACTAGAAACGTAATAAATTTGTGCTTAAATTAAAAAATATTTAAAGGAGGCATCATTATGAATCTGTTTGAAATGGCAAAAATTCCTCTTAACAAAGCAATCGAGGTCATGAAACTTGACCCGAGCGCGGCCGAGATCATTGCAACTCCTGAACGCACGATGGAGGTGTCTATTCCTGTGCGCATGGACGATGGTACTACCAAGGTCTTTACCGGCTACCGCAGCCAGCACAGCACTATCATGGGCCCTGCTAAAGGCGGCGTTCGTTATCATACCAGCGTCAATATGGACGAGGTCAAGACCCTGGCTTTCTGGATGACCTGCAAATGCGCTGTTGCCGGCTTGCCTTATGGCGGCGGCAAAGGCGGCATCATCGTCGATCCTTCCAAGCTTTCTGAAAGAGAGCTGGAAACCCTGACCCGTGGTTTTATCGACAAGATCGCACCGATCATCGGCGAAAAACAGGATATTCCTGCACCTGATATGAATACTAATGCCAAGATCATGGGCTGGATGATGGATGAATTCAGCAAGATCAAAGGCCAGTTCGAGCCTGGGTTCGTTACCGGCAAGCCTATCTGCCTGGGCGGCTCTTTGGGCAGAAACGCAGCTACCGGCCGCGGCGTTATGGTAGCTGCAGGCGAAGCTATCAAGACTTTGGGTATCAAGCCGAAACAGGCTACCTGCGCGGTACAGGGCTTCGGCAATGTTGGCAGCTGGACTGCCAAGCTGATCCATGATATGGGCGTGAAGATCGTTGCTTTGAGCGACATCAACGGCGCTATCCATAATCCTAAAGGTATGAATCCGTATGATGTTGAAAAACATCTGCAAAAGACCGGCAGCGTTGTTGGCTATAAAGGTTCCAAGCCCATCAGCAATGAAGAATTGCTGTCCATGGACGTTACCATCCTCGCTCCGTGTGCTATGGAGCTGCAGCTGACGAAAGAAAATGCTGCTAAAGTACAGGCCAAAGTCATTGTTGAAGGCGCTAACGGCCCGACTACTCCTGACGCAGATAAGATTTTTGATAAAAAAGGCATTCTCGTTGTGCCTGACATCCTTGCTAACGGCGGCGGCGTAACCGTAAGCTATTTTGAGTGGGTACAAAATCTGTATCGTTACTTCTGGACGGAAGAAGAAGTTATCGCGAAACAGGAAAGCCTGATGATCGACGCTTTCAAGAAAGTTTACGATACTGCCAAAGAGCATAAAGTAAATATGCGTACAGCAGCTTATATCGTAGCTTTGGGCCATTTGGCAGAAGCTATGAAATATCGTGGTATGTATTAAGAAATAATGTAAGGGCGGCTTTAAGCCGCCCTTTTTTATTGCCTGCTGCAAAAAGTGCCTGTTAAAAAGACAAATGTAAATAAATAATCAAGAAATTTGTTGCGTTTTGATTTTCTCCGTTGACTTGTTTAGCGCTGAGTGATAAAATTTTTAATTATAAACGTACAAATAGAATACTATGATTGTACAAAACAAATAATGCTGGAGGGGAAGAACTTATGAAATTTGCAAAACGTATGGAACGTATGCAGTCGTCTGAGATCCGCGAACTGCTGAAATTGACGGCGCAGCCCGATATTATTTCGTTTGCCGGCGGCCTGCCGGCTCCGGAACTGTTCCCTGTGGAAGAAATCGCCAAAGTATCCCATGACCTGGTGGAAAAAGAAGGCCAGCAGCTTCTGCAGTATGCGACTACTGAAGGCCGTCCGACTCTGCGGGCCAAGATCGCTAAAAGAATGAAAGAAAAATATCATACCGAGGTCGATCCTGATGAGATCCTGATCACTACCGGTTCACAGCAGTGTCTGGATTTTGCCGGTAAATTGTTCCTCGATCCCGGTGATGTGGTTTTGTGTGAAAGTCCTTCTTATTTAGGCGCGCTGAATGCTTTTAATGCCTATGAGCCGACTTTTGTGGAAGTGCCGACTGATAATATTGGCCTGATCCCGGAAGAGCTGGATAAGATTTTAAGCACTACTGACCGCTGCAAATTCATTTATGTTATCCCCGATTTCCAGAACCCGACTGGCCGGACCTGGAGCATGGAGCGCCGGCAAAAGTTTATGGAGGTCGTGAACAAACATAATCTGCCGGTGCTGGAGGACAATCCTTATGGCGAGCTGCGTTATGAGGGCGAGATCCTGCCGTCCCTGAAATCGATGGATACCAAGGGTCTGGTTATGTTCCTCGGTACTTTTTCCAAGATCTTCTGCCCGGGCCTGCGGTTGGGTTGGGTTGCCGCTGCCAAAGACGTCATCAGCGAATATGTCAAGATCAAACAAAGTGCTGATCTGCATACTTCTAACTTTGATCAGGGCGTGGCTGATGCCTATATGGAAAATTACGATCTGGATAAGCATGTCGAAGAGATTAAAGCGCTTTATAAAGAACGCCGTGATCTGATCTTGAAAACCATGGAAGAAGAATTTCCAGCAGGTACGGAATGGACTCATCCGGAAGGCGGGTTGTTCCTGTGGCTGACTTTCCCGGAAGGCTGCAGCGCTGCTAAGGTTTTCCATAAATGCATCGAGATGAAGGTAGCTGGCGTTACCGGTGACGCTTTCTATCCTAATGGTAAAACCGACCGCAATATGCGTATCAATTTCTCCAATATGCCGGCGGAGAAAATCGTTGAAGGCGTAAAACGGATGGCAAAAGCAATTAAAGAATGTATGTAATAAAAAACCGCTGCGATTTATCGCAGCGGTTTTTAGATTTTATTTGCTTTGTGTTTTCCAGGGGACGATTTTATGCTCCAGCCATTGCAGGCCCAGATTAAAGATCAATCCCAGCAGTGAAAGGACGATCACGCCAGCCATTAAACGGTCGGTGATCATCAGGTCGCCGTAATGCAGGATCAAAGCGCCGATACCTTCCTGGGCCGCGATCATTTCGGCGGCTACCAGCAGCAGCAGCGAGGTGCCTGCCGCCAGACGCAGCCCGGCAAAGATCACCGGCAGGGCGCTGGGCAGGACGACGCTTTTCATCGTCAGCCACCAGCTGGCATTAAAGCTGACTGCTACTTTGATAAGCAGTGTGTCGACATTTTTGACGCCGGAATAGGTATTCATGGCAACGGGAAAGAAAACGCCCAGAGCGATGATCGTAACTTTAGAAAGCTCGCCGATACCCAGCCAGAGGATGAAAAGCGGCAGCAGGGCGATTTTAGGGATCGGGTACAATGCGTTGACGATAGGCGTGCCGATTCGGTCCATCAATGCGGAGGTGCCGGTCACAAGGCCTACCAGCAGGCCGATGATACTGCCTAAAGCAAAGCCCAGCAGAATCCGGTACAGACTGGCCGCCAGGCTGCGGCTGATCTCGCCGCCTGTAATAAGCTTGCCCAGAGCTGCAAGGATCGCGCTGGGTGCGGGCAGGAACAGTGAAGAGATAAGGCCGCTGCTGCAGACGATTTCCCAGACTGCCAGCAAAAGGGCGATGGCGGCAAAGGAGATCCAGGTCGGATAACTTTTCTGCCAGTGGGTCATGCGGTTGTGGATCTTATATTCAGCCATTGTTTTCCACCTCCATCAGTGCCGCACGGGCGTCGCTGCTGATATGTTCCCAGATGATGCGGATAAATTCCGCGATCTGAGCTGTGTTTTCAGGTTTTTCCCTGTCAGCCCGCGGAATGTCGATAGTCAGGACCCTGCTGACTTTGCCGGGACGTCTGGATAACAGCACGACACGGTCTGCCAGCATTACCGCCTCCTGGATATTATGGGTGACATATAGGGTGCTGAGCCTGGTCTTTTCCCAGAGGGTGACCAGTTCTTCCTGCATGATGGTACGGGTCTGCGCGTCGAGGGCAGAAAACGGCTCGTCCATCAACAGCAGGTCAGGATTGATGACCAGGGCTCTGGCAATGCCGACTCTTTGCCGCATGCCTCCCGAAAGCTGGTGCGGAAACGCTTTTTCAAAACCGCTGAGTCCGACCAGATTGATGTAATGCCGGATACGCTCTTTTTGTTCTGCCTTGGGTACTCCTGTTGCTTCCAGGCCAAAGGCGATGTTTTCATAGACGCTGCGCCAGGGAAACAGGCCGGTTTCCTGAAAGACGATGCCCATAGCAGGAGTATGTCCTTCAGCCAGTTCTGTGAAATAAATGCTTCCCTCGGTGGGTGACAGCAGCCCTGCCGTAAGATTGAGCAGAGTTGATTTACCGCAGCCGGAAGGCCCTACTAAAGCTACAAATTCCTCACTGTGCACAGTCAGACTGACGTTTTCGAGTACGGACAGCTGCTTGCCCTGAGGATCGATGAAATTTTTGCTGACATTGTCGATAACTAATTTCATTTCAACTACTGCCTCCGGTATTGTTTACTAAATATAAAAATCAGAGTATTTTTGTCAGGTAATTATTTTTGCATGGCTTTGCCGAGCAGGCTGGTGTTGGTAACGGCCTGCGGGTCCAGCTTGCCTTCGATCATGCCATGCGAAGTATACCAGTCGATCTGGGTCTTGATGTCGCTGTCCAGCAGTTTGCCGTCGCGGTCGATATAAGGCAGTCCCAACTTGATGTCAGCTTCAGGCGCTTTGACATATTTGGCGATGATGCCGACGACTTCATTCAGCTTCTGCGGGTCTTTATTTTCGATAGCTGCGTCATAATAGTAATTGCAGGCCTTTTTGTAGGCTCTCAGGAAACGCACGGCTGCATCTTCGTTCTGCAGGAATTTGGGCGAAAAGAACAGTGCGGAGGTCTGGTAGGGAATCACGTCGCCGACCTGGGTGACCAGTTTGCCGTAGCCTGCTGTCTGCACTTTGGTGATATTTGGTTCGTTGAGGATGGCGCCGTCGATCTGTTTGCTTTCCAGCGCGGCCATAACAGCGCTCAGTTTACCCAGGGGCACGATCTCTACGTCTTCCAGGCTCATGCCTTTGGTTTCCAGCATCCGGCCCAGCATATAATGGAAGGTAGAACCCTTTTGGGTAATGCCGATACGCTTGCCTTTGATGTTTTCCAGTTTGGTAATGCCGTTATTGTAGTTATCAGAGGTCACCAGAAGCGCGGAGGAGGAGAAGCCTTTCTGCTCGCGTCCTTTATCTGCTACAATAGCCAGCTTCTGGCCGCTGGCGGCCATGTTGAAGAGGCTGGCAGTGATACCGGTAGCGCCGACGTCTACTTTGGAGGACGCGGTAGCTACGGCAATAGGATGAGCAGCGTCAAACCACTGCTGATCTATCTCAAGGTTTTCTTCGGCAAAGTAGCCTTTGTCCAAAGCGATGAAAAGAGGCGCCGAACTGGTAAGACGCAGCATACCCAGCGAGACAGCCGTTTTGGCCTTGGGATCAGCGGCTTTTTTATCTCCGCCGCCGCAGCCTGCCATCACAAGCAAAAGACAAACTGCTGTAAACAGAATCAAGATTTTTTTCATTTCTTTCCCTTCCTTATAGTACGTTAAGTACAAAAAATGTAGTGCTGACAAAAATAATGTCTTTCATAATTTTACAATATCTTCAAGTTTTTTGCAGTATTTTTTCATAGAAAAAAAGAGAAGTTTTAAATAAATATTTAAATATCTGCAGATAAAATAGAAAAAACTTTCAGTAAGGTAAAGGACTTGGTATAATGTATAAGGATGAAAGTATTTTTCAGAATGGAGGCCCTCATGGGAAATATCATAAATTGGCAAAAACTAATACCGGCAGTTATGCTGGCGGCCGGAGTCTTGGTGAGTGTGAATGCTGCTGCGGCACCGCAGAGTGAACAGGAACCGCTGGCACAGCTGCAGCTTGACGTTGACGGTGACGGCACGCAGGAGACTGTGGAGCTTTATGGCGGGCAGCTGGCCCGTGGCAGCAGTTACCGGCACGATTTTTTATTGCTGTTAAAAAGCAGTGATTCTGAACTGCTGACGGCATATGTGCCCAGCATCAAAGGCGGTTATGACTGTAACCTGGAAAGGGCCGGCTTTATAGGCCGGGGCGAACAGCTGCTGCTGTCTGTGGGGCAGGGCGGCGCCGATGGCAGTACGGAATACCGTATTATTGACTTTGCTGATCCCAAAGCGGTAAAGGAGATCTTTACCGGCAGTGATAATGCAGGCGTAGCGGTAACGGCCGAGTTTTTACCGGATTTCCGCAGCAAGATCACTTTTGCAGATGGCAATGCCAGTTATGAGTTGCTGCCTGAAAAGAAAGAGTTTTATGAACAGCGCGGACTTTATGCTGCTGACGGTACCTTACTGAAGGGTTATCGGCGTCCTGCAGTCAGCAAAATAAATTCTCTTGTGCCTATGGATATGGAGCAGGACGGCAGCTTGGAAGTGCTGTCGCTGCAGAACGTCAGCGGTCTGAATAAAGATGACCTGTTGGGTAAGCTGGCCGGGGTCTGGTCTTATAATGAGGGCAGCGGCTGGACATTAAAAAGTAAAACTTTTTACAGCGGCGGCAAAAATAAGGACGATAAATTCCACCGCAGTTACAGGGCCAAAAGCTGGCAGATCAGACCGAGGCAGGCAGTGCACGAGAGCAGCAGCGTAACTTTTCCTGTTTTTACGGTAGCTGAGGCACCGGAAGTACAGAATAAGGTGAACGGTGATTTTGCGGTCGTGGCGGCGCCTTATCTACAGAAGCTGGCTAATGGTGGCTGTGAGCTTGATTATACGCTGACTTTTGTCGGTGAAAGGTTTATCAGCATGGTGTTTTTTGGCGTTATAGACGAAGAGGGACAGGAGCTGTTTGCCAAGATTGCTTTCAATATGGATGCGAAGACAGGTAAAAGGCTTGATATTGGTGAGGTTTTGAATCTGCAGGACCAGGATCTGCTGCTTGTGCTGCGGTTGCTTACCAAAAAGGATAAGGTTGATTTTACTAAAGGCGTGCCTGTAAGCTGGTATTATAACGGTACTAATTTTGTGTTCTGCCAGCGCAGCGAGAGCGGCGAATGGCTGGAAGCCACGGCGGCAGCAACGGATCTGAAAAAATTTTTACTGAGGCCGGAATTATTTTAAAGAAAAAACTGACTGGTCAGTCAGCAAGTAATGAAAAACTGAGAAACTGCATGAAATTTTAAGAAAACAGGCTCTAATCAAGGAAAATAACGGTTGCGTTTATATTTGCGATAAATTATAATAAGAGTATTCTTGAAAATAGCGGAGCCGTGCGCCCTCTAAGAGGGCGCAGCCGTTTTTTTGAATATGCGAGGAGGATATATTTATGCTGAGTTTTTTTGATAAAGGCCGAAGGAAAAAGGCCTTGGCTATGGCGGTAGCGGCATTTACCGTAATGGCTCTGGCTGGCTGCGGCAAACAGCAGCAGGCACCCCAGGCAACGCTGGTTAAAACGATGGAGGTTATCAAACGCGATACGCCGATCGTTTATGACTATACAGGTTTTGTACAGGCGCAGAAGGAAGTCAATCTGATGGCGCAGGTCAGCGGGCAGATCACAGGAAAATATTTCCTGGGCGGCGAAAAAATAACTGCCGGACAGACCCTGTTCACTATCGACCAGAGAACTTATCAGGCCAAAGTATTGAACGCACAGGCCGGGCTGGCCAGCGCTCAGGCAACCCTGATCCGTACCAGCCGTGATCTGGAGCGTTATAAAAAGCTGTATGAGCAAAATGCTGTTTCCAAGCAGGAGCTGGATAACAGGGTTGCTGAAGCTGAACAGGCACAGGCCGCTGTCGATGCACAGCAGGCTTTGCTGGAAAATGCCAATATTGATCTGGGCGAGACCAATGTCGTTGCGCCTTTTGACGGACGTATCGATACCAACGATCTTTCCGTAGGTAATTATGTTACTGCCGGTCAGACTATTCTGGCCACTATTTCCAATACCGATCCGGTATTTGTGGAGTTCAGTCTGGCTGAAAACGAGTATTTGAAGCTTTTGAGTTCCCATACTGATAACGGCGGTGCGCCGCTGGACAACCTGACGATCGTGCTGAGCGATGGTACTACCTATGGCGAAAAAGGCCGTGTTGACCAGGTCAACCGCAGCATTACCCAGGGTACCGGTACTCTGACCTTGAAAGCCGAGTTCCCCAATCCGGCAAAAATCCTGCTGCCGGGCATGTTTGCACATCTGCAGGCCAACAGCGGTACAGTTAAAGATGCCAAGCTGATCCCGCAGCGTGCTGTTACCGAACTGATGTATAAGAAATTTGTTTATGTGCTTGGCGATGATAATAAAGTAACCATGCGCGAAGTTACCTTAGGGCCCCGTATCGGCCGGCTGTGGCTGGTTGAAAGCGGTCTGGAAGGCAATGAAACAGTAGTTGTCGAAGGTATCAACAAAATCAAACAGGGTTCTGAGGTCAAACCTGAACCTATGACAGAAGCAGAATTAGATACTGCTTTACCGACTAACGATTCTAAGAGCAACTAAGGAGGTAAATAGTTGTGGCACGCTTTTTTATAGACCGACCGGTCTTTGCTATAGTGCTGGCAATACTTATTACCTTACTTGGTACTATTGCCGGATTCAGCCTGCCAATTGCTCAATACCCGGATATCACCAAGCCGCATATTGCCGTTAAAACGAATTATGTGGGTGCGAGTGCCGAGGTTGTTGAGGAATCTGTTGCCCAGGCGATCGAACAAAAAGTTAATGGTGTAGAGAATATGCTCTACATGAATTCTACCAGTACCAGCGTAGGCGAATATAATCTTGATGTTTATTTTAACCTCGATAAAAATGCTGACATCGGTTCTGTTGAAGTACAGAACCGTGTATCTCAGGCTTCGTCCTCGATGCCGTCCGAGGTAACTGCTTACGGTGTTACGACCGCTAAAAAATCTGCGGAAACTATCATGTATTTTGCTTTGCATTCACCTGATGGAACCTATGATACAATGTTCCTGACTTCGTATGCAATGACAAACTTTCTGGATGCCTGTAAACGCGTCAAAGGCGTTTCTGATATCAGTATTTTTGGTCAGGAATATGCTATGCGTTTGTGGCTGCAGCCTGATAAAATGGCGCAGCTGGGTGTAACGGCTGATGATGTGGCTAATGCCATCAAAACGCAGAACATCCAGGCTCCTGTAGGGTCCATTGGTACCCGCCCAACTGATGCCGAGCAGGAATTTCAATATTCTGCCAGTGCTCAGGGCCGTCTGTCAACACCTGAGGAATTTGGCAATGTTATAATCCGTTCTAAAAACGGCAGCAATCTGAAACTGAAAGAAATAGCACGTATCGAAGAGGGGGCCCGCAGCGACAATACGGCAGGTTATCTGAACGGCGGCTCTTCCGTTGTTTTCCCTGTTTATTTGACAAGTGATGCGAACGCTCTGGAAACGGTCAATAATATCAAAGCCGTACTGGCCGATGCGGAAACACGTTTCCCGGAAGGCATGGAGCTGACTATAGTTCAGGATAATACCCAGTTCGTACGTGAAGCGCTGGAAAAAGTAGCGCACACCTTCTTTGAAGCGCTGGCACTGGTTATTCTGGTTGTCTTTATTTTCCTGGGCAGCTGGCGCGCAACGCTGATCCCGCTGCTGGCGATTCCGGTCTCTCTGGTCGGTACCTTCGGCGCTTTCGTGCTGATGGGCTTCTCGATCAATACGTTAACGATGTTTGCGATGATTCTGGCTATCGGCCTCGTTGTCGATGACGCGATCGTCGTTGTTGAAGCAGTTGAGCATCATATCCAGGATAACGGCATGACGCCGAAAGAAGCTACTTACCGGGCGATGAAGGAAGTTTCGGGCCCTGTTGTGGCGATCGCTTTCGTCTTGGCGGCAGTATTTATCCCGGTTGCTTTCACCGGCGGTACTGTCGGGCAGCTGTATAAACAGTTTGCTTTGACGATCTCTGTTTCCATGGGTTTATCGGCTGTCGTGGCTTTGTCGCTGACTCCGGCCTTGTGCGCACTGCTGCTGAAACCGCATGATCAGGACGAGGTCAAAGGCCCGATCGGTAAATTCATCCATAAATTCAATGTTTGGTTTAGTAATACTTTGAGCAAATATGTTAAAAACGTTGAGAAATGTATCCGTCATGCGAAAATCTCGATGGCAGTTTTGCTGATCATGGTCATTATGCTGGGCTGGATTGCAAAAATAACGCCAACAGGTTTTGTTCCTAGTGAAGACCAGGGTTATGCTATCACAGCTTTCAATTTGCCGGAAGGCGCGTCCAGTAACCGTGGCATTCAGGCAATGATGGAACTTGGTAACAAGTTAAAAGCACTTCCTGGTGTAAAATATGTCATGGAGGTTTCCGGCTTTGATATTCTGACCGGAGCTCCGAAATCAAGTGCGGGTCTGATCGTTGCCGCAATGGAAGACTATGATAAACGTACTAACACTGCACAGGAACTGGTACCAAGCATTTATGGCATTGGCGCGCAGATGCCGCAGATCAGCGTTATGGCGTTTGATCCGCCGGCTTTGCCTGGTGCTTCCAGTACCGGCAGTCTGAGCTTGTATCTGATGAATCTGGGCGGCGACAATATGGAACGGATGCAGGAAGTGGCTAACGAATTTCTTGCCAAAGCCAATTCCCGTCCGGAAATCGGTATGGCTTATACTACTTTTAATACCAATACCCCGGTTTATCAGTTCAATGTCGACCGTGCTAAAGCGGAGTCCTTGAATGTACCGGTAGCCAGTGTTTATACTGCTTTGCAGACTTTCCTCGGCGGCAGCGAGATCAATGACTTCAATGCTTTCGGCCGTACCTGGAAGGTAGTTATGCAGGCAGATTCGCAATACCGTACTAATGTCAATGATATGCGTTACTTCTTTGTACGCAGTAATGCCGGCGATATGGTGCCGCTGAATACTCTGGTTACCGACGAGAGTCAGACCAGCTCTGCTACGGTGACCCGTTTCAACGGTGTACGCGCTATCAAGATCGCAGGCAGCCCGGCTGCTGGTTACAGTACCGGTCAGGCTATGACGGCACTGGAGGAAACAGCAGCAGAAATTTTGCCGACGACCTATACCTATGAATGGGTTGACCAGAGCCGCGACGAACTTGAAGCAGGCAACAGATCGACACAGATCTTCATTATCTCGCTGATTTTCGTTTTCCTGTGTCTGGCAGCTTTGTATGAAAGCTGGACTATTCCTCTGGCAGTTATGCTGTCAGTGCCTGTGGCAGCGCTTGGCTGCTTCGGTGCTCAGTATCTGCGTGGTTTGCAGAATGACGTTTATATGCAGATCGGTCTGATCATGCTGATTGGACTGAATGCTAAAAATGCGATCCTGATCGTAGAATATGCGAAGATGAACATGGAAAATGGCGAGCCGGTAGTTAAAGCTGCTCTTGATGCGGCCAGACTGCGTCTGCGCCCGATCCTGATGACATCCTTTGCATTCATTCTTGGCTGCGTGCCTTTGGCTATTGCTACAGGCCCAGGTGCCGGTGCCCGTGTTTCCATGGGTAATGCCGTTGTTGGCGGTATGACTTTCGCCACGATGATCGGTATCTTTATGATTCCGGTACTGTTCGTTGTTGTTGAACGCATTTTCAACAGAAAAAAACACAGTGAAGAATAAAATAAGTATTTTGTAAATAGATAATGTCCCGTCATTTTGACGGGGCATTATTTTTTTGCAGGATTTTTTTTATTTATGTGGTATTAGAAAAAGGTGACTTAAGATTTTGATAAAATAATTTAGGGGTAAGAGATATGAATGGATTAAAAAATAAAGGTAAGTTTCTCAGAGATGTCTGGCTGCTTACTAAAAGCTATTGGCAGTCGGAGGAAAAGGGCAAGGCCTATTTGCTGCTGACGGCGATCGTGGTACTGACGCTGGGCGTAGTTTATATGCTGGTGCTGCTGAATAAATGGAACAATGCTTTTTATAACGCGCTGCAAAATTATCAGACGGAGCTTATTTTTGACGAACTGATACATTTTGGCTGGCTGGCCGTGATTTATATTATTCTGGCTGTCTATGCCTTTTATTTGCAGCAGGTGCTGGTACTGAACTGGCGCCGTTGGCTGACAAACCGTTATATTGACGAATGGCTGGAAAACAAGACCTATTACCGGATGCAGATGTTTGGCGCTGATACTGATAACCCTGACCAACGTATCAGTGAGGATGTGCGCCTGTTTGTAGAAATGACGCTGAAATTCAGCATTGGGCTGTTAAAGGCTTTTTGTACTTTTGTTTCCTTTGTTTTTATTTTATACGAACTGTCAGGCGCACTGGATTTCACTTTTGCCGGCATAGCCTGGCATATCGACGGCTATCTGGTCTGGGTCGCATTGATCTATTCTATTGTCGGCACCTGGCTGACGCATCTGGTCGGCAAGAAGCTGGTAGGGCTGAACTTTATCCAGCAACGTTATGAAGCTGATTTTCGTTTCAGTATGATGCGGATGCGCGAAAATGCTGAAAGTGTTGCCTTTTACAGCGGCGAACAGCAGGAGGGCGGCGTCTTTAAAAAACGGTTTAAACTGTTGCTGGATAATTTCTGGAAAATCGTTGATAAACAAAAACAGCTGGTCTGGCTCAATTCAGGCTATTCTCAGATCGCGATCATTTTTCCGTTCGTAGTGGCCATGCCCCGTTATCTGAGCCGTGAAATAACATTGGGCGGGCTGATGCAGATCGCCAGCGCTTTTGGCAGGGTGCAGGACTCGTTATCCTATTTTGTCGATATGTACGCTTCACTGGCAGAATGGCGGGCAGTCGTTGAACGTCTTACCGGTTTTGGCTTGCATATGCATGAGGTAAAACAGGAAAGTCTGCAGCTTGAGCTGGAACGAATAGAAAGCAGCAACGATACGATCGTTGCTGCAGCTTTACAGGTGGCATTGCCGAATGACAGGATCCTGCTGCAAAATGTCAATTTTACCTTGGAGCCTGGCAGGAATAAAAATATCTTGATCAAAGGCGCCAGCGGCAGTGGTAAAAGTACGCTGCTGCGGGCGATAGCAGGGATCTGGCCCTATGTGCATGGTAAGCTGGAACTGCCGCCTGCCGGACAGCTGATGTTTATTCCGCAAAAACCTTACCTGCCTCTGGGTACTTTAAAAGAGGCGCTGCTTTATCCAGGCAGACGCCAGAAAACAGATGAAGAGCTGGTAATGCTGCTGGAGCAGTGCAGAATAGGCTATCTGGCCAAAGATCTGTATGTTGAGGCGGACTGGTCTCACGTGCTGAGCGGTGGTGAGCAGCAGCGGCTGGCTTTTGTACGGGCACTGATCTATCAGCCTGCCTGGCTGTTTTTAGATGAAGCTACGTCTGCTCTGGACGAGGAGACGGAAGCAGTGATGTATAAGCTGGTGGAAACATTGCTGCCGGATACCACCGTGGTCAGCATCGGCCACCGCAGCAGTTTAAGCAGCTTCCATCAAATCGGGCTGTTTATTGATAAGGCGCGGCATAGTGTCAGCGAACAGGAATTGTAAGTGGAAGCCTGGAATTTTGTAAGTAGAGTTTAGTATTTTTTGCTAAAAGAAATTTTTACTTTGCTATGATTTCCTTATATAATAAGCATAGAAGCAGTTTTTCCAGAAAGGAAGTGTAAAAAATGATGCCATTGGAAATAGCCCCCAAGATTTATGATGTAGGTGTTGTGGACTGGGCTGTGCGCGATTTTCACGGTTATAAGACAGAACGCGGTGCTTCATATAATTCATATTTGATCATGGATGAAAAAATCTGCTTGATCGATACGGTCAAAGCCATGTATGCTGATGAGCTGCTGGATAAAATCAGCCGTGTGGTCGATCCTGTCAAGATCGATTACGTAATAGTGAATCATGTAGAGCCCGATCATGCCGGGGCCTTGCCGGCGCTGGTCAAAGCGGCCCCGAATGCTAAATTTTTTATCACTGCACAGGGTAAGGCCGAAGCGATCCGTCATTATGGCGATTTATATGATTTTCAGGTCGTCAAGGACGGAGATAAATTATCTCTGGGCAAGCGCGAGCTGACTTTTGTGGCTTTGCCGATGCTGCACTGGCCTGACAGCATGGCGACCTATTGTGCTGATGACGGGATTTTGTTTTCAAATGATGCTTTTGGTCAGCATTATGCAGCTGCCAAACGCTTTGATGATGAAGTTGATCAGGGCATACTTTTCTATGAAGCCAAGAAATATTTTGCCAATATCCTCTGGCCTTATGCCAGATTGATAGATAAAGCGCTGACGAAAGTGGCGGCTTTGGATCTGAAAATGATCGCTACGGCTCATGGTATCATCTGGCGCAGTCATATCCAGGAGATCATTGCCCGATATGCCGCCTGGGGCAAAGGCGTGAGCGACAGCAGCGTCGTAGTAGCTTATGATACGATGTGGGGCGCAACAGAGCAGATGGCGCGCGCGGTCCTGGAAGGCGTTATCAGTGCCGGCAGTGATGCCGTGCTGCTGCGGATGAACGAAACGCCCAACAGTACAGCTGTTGCCGATCTGTTTGAAGCAGGCGGGCTGATCGTTGGTTCTTCGACTCTGAATAACGGTATGCTGCCGACGCTTGGCAGTTTGCTGGTTTATCTGAAAGGGTTGAAGCCGACAGGTAAAAAAGCGGCGGTCTTTGGTACTTACGGCTGGGCCGGAGGTGCGCAGAAGGATATGGAGGCTTTGCTGACTGAGGCTGGTTTTGAACTGGAACCTGGCTTTACCTGTAAATGGAAGGCGCAGCCTGAAGATTTGGCGGCAGCAAGGCAGCTTGGTTATGAATTTGCTAAAAAGCTGCAAAATAAATAAATTCGTTATTGTAAAGGGTCTGACAGTGAAAGCTGTTGGACCCTTTTATTTTAACAGACCGCAGCGGCGACGGCGGTTATACAGCCAGCAGGTAAGTTTAATTTATCTGTTCACTGATAATTCACTTGTCAAAAGTCGAAAAGTCAAATATAATAATAATAAATCGATTACAGGTACAGGCGGATTTTTTCTGCTATACTAAAATACAAGGAAGGTAATTACGATGAGAAATCTTGCGGATGCAATAGAAAATTTCATCATCAGACAGTTGTTAGATGACAGGGAAGACGCTGTTTTAGTGCAGCGTAATGAACTGGCTGATAAACTGTCCTGCGCGCCGTCGCAGATCAGCTATGTGCTGAGTACGCGTTTTACCCCGGAACGGGGATTTATGGTAGAATCAAGACGCGGCAGCGGCGGGTTTGTGCGCATTGTGCGGGTAATGCCTCAGGAACTGCAGGAAGATGATTACGAGCCGACTGTGCAGGATTTGATCGAGCACTGGGCCGCCAATCGTCTGATCAGCAGGCGGGAAAAAACATTGCTGCAGTATATGATGGAAATTTTAGATGCAGATGAACTGAAAAAACGGGCTGTTTTGGAAACGGCCATTACTAAAATGACAGAACAAGAGCGAGGTGAATGAGATGTTATGTCAGAAATGCGGATTAAAAGAAGCTGTGGTCCACGTTGTTTGCGTGGTCAATGATAAACAGATCGATAAATGGCTGTGTTCGGACTGTGTCGAGGAATTGGCGCCGTCCAACTTTTTGTCGGGTACTGTTTTTAACGCCAAAGAATTTTTAGACGGATTGTTGAAACCAAAGTCCAGAGAGGAACAGATCATGAACCGTTTTACAGAACGTGCTAAAGGGATATTAGAAGACGCGATGCGTTTTGCCCTGGATAAAGGGCATGATCATGTAGGAACGGAGCATATCCTGCTGGCGCTGCTGAATGTCGAGAACTGTTTCGCCAAAAAGATTCTGGAAAAACTGGGTGTCGACAACCAGGCTGTGATCAAAGAGCTGGAAAGCTGGATGGAGCCTGCCGGAAGTACGGAACTGATGATCAATTATACTCCGCGTGCCAAAAGGGCTTTGGAACTGGCTGGCGAAGCTGCGGCGGCGTTTAAGCTGCACTATGTCGGGTCCGAGCATTTACTGCTGGGACTGTTACGTGAAGGTGAAGGCGTAGCTGCGCAGGTTCTGCGCCGGTTTAACGTCACAGCAGAGCAGGTAATGAAGGTCGTGAAGGCTGTTTATGACAATCAGCCTTTGACAGACGGTAATTACAATGCCGGCGACAGCGGTGTTGAGACCAAAAGCAATGTTTTGGAAATGCTGTCTGAATTTGGGCGCAATCTCAATCAGCTGGCAGCGGACGGGAAAATAGATCCTGTAGTCGGACGTGAAAAAGAGGTCGAACGCATCATCCAGATTCTGTGCCGCCGTACAAAAAATAATCCGGTGCTGATCGGCGAGTCCGGCGTAGGTAAAACTGCCATTGCCGAAGGTTTGGCGCAGCGGATCGTCGATGGTAATGTTCCAGAGCTCCTGCGAGAAAAAATCGTCTTTTCACTGGAGATCGGTTATCTGGTCGCAGGAACCAAGTATCGGGGCGAATTTGAAGAACGCCTGAAAGAGCTGCTGGAAGCAGTAAAGGAAAATAAAAATATCATTCTCTTTATCGATGAATTGCATACCATCATCGGCGCTGGTGCAGCCGAGGGTGCTATCGACGCGGCCAATATCATCAAACCGGCTTTAGCTAGAGGCGAAATGCAGGCTGTTGGTGCTACTACCTTAAACGAGTACCGTAAAAACATTGAAAAAGATGCGGCGCTGGAACGACGGTTCCAACCTATTGTCGTAGGCGCGCCTGACGTTAATGATTCGATCGAGATATTAAAGGGGCTGCGTGATAAATACGAAGCTTTCCATCGCATCCAGATCACGGATGATGCGATTCTGGCGTCTGTACGTTTATCCGACCGTTATATCACTGATCGTAATCTGCCGGATAAAGCCATTGATCTGATGGATGAAGCCTGCTCAAGAGTACGTCTGCAAAGCTACAAGATTTCTGTGCCGCAGCGTGAGTTGGAACAGAAGCTGGAAAAGGTGCGCATTGAAAAAGAATCGGCGATCACTCAGCAAATGTATGAACGTGCTGCCGAACTGCGCGATGCGGAACGTAAGCTGCAGGAACAGCTTGATGACGAACGTCAGGCGCAGCGCGGCGGTTCCAGCAGCAAGCTGACTGTAACTGAAGAGGATGTTGCCGAAGTAGTTGCTTCCTGGACCAATATTCCTCTGCGAAAGCTGACTGAAGGTGAGTCGCAAAGGCTGATCCATTTGGAAGAGGCGCTGCATGAACGGGTAGTTGGGCAGAATGCGGCCGTTGACGCCGTAGCAAAAGCTATTCGCAGGGCCAGAGCCGGCTTTAAGGATAAAAATCGTCCTGTGGGGTCGTTTTTGTTCCTGGGGCCGACCGGCGTAGGTAAAACAGAGCTGGCGAAAGCACTGGCTGAGAACCTTTTTGGTGACGAACGGGCTTTGATCAGATTCGATATGTCTGAATATATGGAGAAACATACTACTTCACGTCTGGTAGGCGCGCCTCCGGGCTATGTAGGCTATGAAGAAGGCGGGCAGCTGACAGATGTTGTGCGTCGGCGTCCGTATTCGGTAATTTTGCTGGACGAAATCGAAAAAGCGCATCCCGATGTTTTCAATCTGCTGCTGCAGATCATGGAAGACGGACGACTGACGGACGGTCAGGGACGCACCGTCGATTTTAAAAATGCTGTGATTATTATGACCAGCAACGCCGGTGCCAGGGCTTTACTGGACAGTAAACCGCTGGGGTTTGCTGCTGGTGAGCAGCAGGTAAGCGACGGCCGTAAAAATGCGGTGCTGGAAGAAGTAAAAAGGATCTTCCGTCCTGAATTTTTAAACCGTATTGATGAGATTCTGGTCTTTGACCCGCTTGGTGAAGCAGAGCTGCGGCAGATCGTTGAGCAGATGCTCAAAGAGCTTTCCGGCCGTCTGCAGGAAAACGGCCTTGGGATCAAGGTTAGTGACGAAGCAAAAGCCGAGCTTTTAAAAGCAGGGAAAGATACACGCTATGGCGCCCGTCCTTTGCGCCGGGCTTTAAGAAAGCTGGTGGAGGACCCTGTTTCCGATTTGTATCTGGCGGCAGAATTAAAGCGCGGCGATACGATTTTGACGCGTACGGATGCTGCGGGCAAGATTTATTTTGATAAAGAAGAAGCGCACAAGGAAGAAGTTCTGGTTGCAGCTGGAGAGGAACGTCCATAATGGCCAAACCGAAAATACGTTTCGTTTGTCAAGCCTGTGGCTACGCGACTGCTAAATGGCTGGGTAAATGCCCGGAATGTGGGCAGTGGGACAGTTTTGTCGAAGAGCTGGAGACGCCTGAGCGCCCTGGGCAGAGTTATCTGCCTGTGGGCGAAACGGCGAAGCCTAAACCTCTGCAGCAGGTAGCAGAACAGTCTGTCAGCCGTTTGCAGACAGGGATCCGCGAATTTGACCGTGTGCTTGGCGGCGGTATCGTTCCCGGCAGTCTTGTTTTGTTGGGCGGCGATCCTGGTATCGGCAAATCGACGATGCTTTTGGATGCCGGCATGAAGTTCAGCCGGAACAATATCAAGGTATTGTATGTTTCGGGTGAAGAATCAGAGGCGCAGACCGCGATGCGGGCAAGGCGCCTGGGCAGCAGCGGTGATAACCTGCTGGTGATGACTGCCACTGATTTGAATACGATTTTACTGCAGGCGCAGGAAGTGCAGCCGGCACTATTGGTGATCGATTCGATCCAGACCATGTACAACAGCGAGCTGCCAACTGCTGCCGGCAGTGTTGGTCAGGTACGTGAATGTACGGCCAAGTTACTGCGCTTTGCTAAAACCAGCGGCATTGCGGTGTTGATTATCGGCCATGTGACTAAAGACGGCAATATTGCCGGGCCGCGGCTGCTGGAACATATGGTTGATGTGGTGCTGCAGTTTGAGGGCGACCGCTCTTATTCCTTCAGGGTGCTGCGCGCTTTGAAAAACCGCTTTGGCTCAACTAACGAGAGTGGCATTTTCTCCATGGAAGCCAGCGGCTTACAGGAAATCAGTAACCCGGCAGGCCTGTTTCTGGAAGAGCGCAGTAGCGATGCTTCCGGTTCGGTCGTCTGTGCCTGTCTGGAAGGCAACAGGCCAATTTTGGTAGAAATGCAGGCACTGGTTGCCAAAACGCCTTATGGCATGCCAAGACGTACAGCAGTTGGTTTTGATTATAACAGGGTCACGATGCTGCTGGCGATTCTGGAACGCCGCTTAGGCATGGATTTTGGCGCTTATGACGCCTATGTTAATGTAGTCGGCGGGATGAAGGTCACGGAACCTGCTGCGGATCTGGCCGTGGCGTCTGCGTTGGTATCAAGTTATAGGAACCGGCCAATTCCGCATGGCGTACTGGTCATGGGTGAAGTCGGCCTTACAGGAGAAGTGCGCCGGATCGGTTCGCCGGAAAGACGTATTAAGGATGCGATGAATCTTGGCTTTAAAAAATTTATCGTACCGGCAGGAAAACTGTCTTTAGAAGAACCCTGTCGTGGGATCGTGCAGGTCAAAACTTTAGAAGAAGCACTGGATGCTGTTTTTGCTTAAAGGAGCGGAGATTTCTCCGCTCCTTTATTTATTTTTAAATAAAAGTAGAATTTTTAGATAAAAATGATTGACACAAATATGGAGCTATGATAAAATTATAAAATTTGACAAAAATAATAAGAGGTGTTAAAATTAATATACGTAAAAAATAGTGTGTTCCTTAGGAGGGCAGAAGATGTTTGCAGCAGGAGATAAAGTCGTATATCCGATGCACGGCGCCGGAGTAGTAAAAACAATAGAAAAGCGTGAACGTGACGGTCAAAGCGTCGATTATCTGATTCTGGCAATGCTTCTGGGCGAGATGAAGGTCATGGTACCGGTTGACAGCGTAGAGCGTGTTGGACTGCGTCATGTTATTGAAACTGAGGACATCGATGCCGTTGAAAAGGTTTTGGAAGAACGGCCTGATGATTATAACAAAAGTATTACCTGGAACAGACGCTTTAACATGTATCTGGAAAAAATGAAGAGCGGTAATGTTTTTGAAGTTGCCGATGTGATAAGGACATTGCAGGTACAGGAAAATGAAAAAAAATTATCTACCGGTGAGCGTAGATTATTAGGTACGGCCAGACAGATATTGATCAGCGAAGTGATGCTTGTCAAAAATGCTGAGCAGCAGGATATTGAAAACTGGCTGAATAAGTTTTTTTAGTGAAATACGTCGGAAAATCCGACGTATTTTATTTTTTTGCTGTTTTTAATACGGAAATTGTAGTAAAATATTATATTATCCACATTATTTCAGGAAAGGAGGTGCGAAGATGTTAAACAGAATTTTAAAGCTGACCATTGTCGTTGTATTTGCGCTTACCGGACTCATACTTACTGAATATTTACTGCCTTATATTTCGGATTTTTTTGGTTACGATCTTTACGACAATGGCTTTTTTGGAATAGCTTTGGCTACTATTGTTTCAGGTGCCGTAGGCATTTTTGTTTTTGGCGGACTTGGTGTGGCGGTAGCGCCGGTGCTTATTTATCATATTATGGGCTATACGGAGCGGATGGCAATCGTTTTGTCCAAGGTGCCGACCAGTGATATTCTTGTTATGACTCTTGGCATCGGCATCGGTTTGATTTTGGCTAATCTTTTAGGGGGGCCTTTTTCGCATTTGCCGATCATCGGCCCTTATATACCTTTGATTTTCAGTCTGGTACTTTCTATTATCGGTGCGAAAGTGGCACTGCGGAAGCATAAGGATATCGTGGGCTTTTTTAACCGCAGTATACCCAGTCTGAAAGGGGCTGTAAAACCGGCCGCTGTTAAATCGCTGGCTATGAGTGACAGACTGTACAGCAAAAATAAATTGCTGGACACCAGCGTCATTATTGACGGACGTATTATTGACATTCTCAAAACAGGCTTTCTGGAAGGGCGTTTGATCGTTCCTAATTTTGTTTTGGAAGAATTGCAGAAGCTGGCTGACTCCTCTGATAATCTGAAACGGGCTAAAGGGCGTCGTGGTTTGGATCTGATTCAGGAGATTCAGCAGGGCAATAAAGAGCAGTTACTGGTAGAAGATACTGATTTTGAAGATTTGAACGAAGTCGATGCCAAACTGGTCAAGCTGGCCAAACAGACGGATGCCGTGATTATCACTAATGATTTTAATCTGAATAAAGTTGCTGAGATACAGGGCGTAAACGTACTCAATATCAATGATCTGGCTAACGCTATCAAGCCGGTGGTGCTGCCGGGAGAAGAAATGAATGTTTTTATCGTAAAAGACGGCAAGGAAAATAACCAGGGTGTTGCTTATCTTGAAGACGGTACGATGATCGTTATTGAAGGCGGCAAAAAGCTGGTTGGTGAAAATACGTCGGTAGTAGTAACTTCTGTACTGCAGACTTCGGCAGGCAGAATGATTTTTGCAAAACTGAAATAACTCACGGGGGCGTTTATGGAGAAAATCGTGACGATAGTTCCGGCTGCCGGGCTGGGAAGTCGTTTAGGATTAGGGAAGAATAAGGCTTTTGCCAGGGTAGGTGGTTTGCCGCTTTTGGTGCAGTGTCTGAGGATGCTGGCAGACACAGACTGCGTGAGCAGGGTTATTGCGGTGGTTCGGCCGCAGGAAGTAGAGGAAGCAGAGCTGCTGCTGAGGGAATACCATGAGAAGTATTATCCGCAGCTACCTTTTTGCGTCGTTGCAGGAGGGAAGGAGCGACAGGATTCTGTTGCCAATGCTCTGGCGACCGTTACGGAAACGGAGGGCTATATAGCTGTGCATGACGGTGCCCGTCCGTTTGCAGGTCGGGAGGTTTTTGCAAGGGTGTTAAAAGCGGCCGCCTGTAGCGGGGCTGCTATTGCTGCAGTGCCTGTAAAGGACACGATCAAGGTTGTAGATGCAGATGGTATCGTACAGGCGACGCCTGTACGTGATGCGTTGCGTGCGGTACAGACACCGCAGATCTTTAAAATCAGCGTTTTAAAGCAGGCGTACGAGCTTTTGCGAAAACAGCCTGGGAATGTAACTGATGATGCTTCCCTGGTGGAGCGTTTAGGGATAGCTGTTGCGGTTGCCGAAGGCAGCTATGAGAATATTAAGATCACAACACCGGAGGATTTGCTTCTGGCAGAAAATTTATGTAAAAGCAGAGGGCTTGTGGGATGACAGAAAGAAATAATAACTGGCCGCAGTTTCGAGTGGGTTGTGGTTATGATGTACATAAACTGGCTGCCGGCCGTAAATTGATTTTATGCGGAGTCGAGCTCCCTTATGAATTTGGTCTGTTAGGCCATTCTGATGCCGATGTGGCTTTGCACGCGCTGATGGATGCTTTGCTTGGCGCGGCTGGACTGGGTGATATTGGCAGACATTTTCCAGATACGGATATGCAGTTTAAAGATGCTGACAGTATGCTGCTGCTGAGGCAGGTGGTCAAGCTGCTGCATGAGCAGGGCTGGCTGATAAATAATGCCGATGTGACGATTATGGCGCAGCAGCCAAAGCTTGCACCATACATTGAACAGATGGCGGTGAATATTGCCCGGGAAATGCGTGTTGAGCGGTCGGCTGTCAATGTGAAAGCGACAACGACAGAAAAGCTGGGCTTTGTTGGACGTGGGGAAGGCATGGCTTCTGAAGCTGTGGTAAGTATCATCAGAGGTTGATGTACGTAGCATGCCGTTATGGCGCTGAGTACTCATATTGCTTTTATGGTGTATAATATACAAGATAAGTATTTTTGGAGGGATCATTCTAATGTCTAATGAAATCAGAGTAAGATTTGCACCGAGTCCGACCGGACCGTTCCATATCGGCGGCGCTCGCAGCGCTTTGTTCAACTGGCTGTTTGCCAGGAAAATGGGCGGCAAGCTTGTTTTACGTATCGAGGATACTGACCTTGAGCGTTCCAGCCGCGAATCTGAAGAGAATATCAAGGCTGCGTTAAAATGGCTGGGGCTAAACTGGGATGAAGGTATCGACGTAGGCGGTGAATATGGCCCGTATCGTCAAACAGAGCGCCTGGAGCTTTATAAAAAGTATACTGATCAGCTGTTGGCTGAAGGTAAGGCCTACTATTGTTATTGCACCGACGAAGAACTGGAGGCCGAACGACAGGCTTTGTCGGCGAAAGGGCAAATGCCTCGTTATATGGGCAAATGCCGCAATCTTACTTCTGAACAAAAAGCACAGTATGAAGCTGAAGGACGCAAACCTACCGTACGTTTCAGAGTGCCTGCCGATCAGCAGATACTTGTTCGCGACATGGTGCGCGGTGATGTTGTTTTTGATTCCAATGGGATCGGTGATTTTGTCATCGTCAAATCCGATGGTATTCCTACTTATAATTATGCCGTTGTTATTGACGATGCTTTGATGAAAATTTCGCACGTTATACGTGCTGAAGAGCATTTATCCAATACTCCGCGTCAATGTCTTATTTATGATGCGCTGGGCTTTGAAAAGCCTACTTTTGGCCATATTTCCCTGATCCTGGGTAAGGATCGTACCAAGATGTCCAAGCGTCATGGCGCTACCTCTGTCGATCAGTATCGTCAATTGGGTTATCTGCCGGAAGGTATCGATAATTTTCTGGCTTTGCTGGGCTGGGCGCCGAACAGCGAACAGGAGATTTTCAGTATGGAAGAATTGATTCAGGCTTTCTCGATGGATCATGTTGCTAAAAATCCTGCTGTTTTTGAAATCGACAAGCTGAACTGGATCAACCAGCATTATATGCGCCAGCTGGATGCTGAGGCTTTCTTTGAGGCTGCCAAACCGCACATGCTCGCTGCAGGTTATATGACTGGCGACGAGAGCGATGCTAAACTGGAATGGCTCAAACGTGTGGTTGCTACGGCCAAAGAGCATGTTGCTTTTGCAGCGCAGATCCCTGAATGCGTCGCGATGTATTTCAGCGATGAATTTGAATTTGAAAATGCAGAGGCCGCTGCCGTATTGCAGGAAGAGTCTGTACCTACAGTGATGAAAATGCTGTTTGAAGAATTGCCTAAACTGGAAGTTTTAGATGGTCCTGCCGTAAAAGCGACCTTTAAAGCTATCCAAAAAGCTACTAAACTGGGCGGCAAAGCTGTATTTATGCCGATCCGCGTCGCTTTGACAGGAAATCAGCATGGACCGGAGCTGGCAGAAATGGTGCCGCTGCTGGGGTTGGAACGTACAGAAGCCAGAATTAGAGCAAGCCTTGCCAAGGCAGGCATCACTCTGTAAAGGAGAGCTTAGAATGACGATTAAAGTTTATAATACTCTGACCAAACAAAAAGAAGAGTTCGTGCCGGTACATCCTGGTAAAGCCAATATTTATGTCTGCGGCGTCACTCCCTATAATCATCCGCATATCGGTAACGCCCGTCCGTTTGTGACCTGGGACGTTATCCGCCGTTTTCTGGAGCATGAAGGCTACGATGTACTGCATGTACAGAACTTTACAGATGTCGATGATAAAATAATCAATACCGCCAATAAAGAAGACGTTTTGTGGAGTGACATCTGCGGACGTTATATCGACGCTTATTTTGAAGTAATGGATAAGCTCAATGTACGCCGTGCGCATGTTTATCCGCGGGTTTCCGAGCATATGGGAGAAATCATTGCAACGGTACAAACGCTGATCGACCGCGGTTATGCGTACGAAATGGATGGCGATGTTTATTACAGCGTTGAAAAATTTGAGCATTATGGCGAACTTTCCGGTCGTAATCTGGAAGATATGCTGGCAGGTGCCCGCGTTGATGTCAACGATAAAAAGCATAATCCCATGGACTTTGCCTTGTGGAAGGCTGCCAAACCCGGGGAACCTTCCTGGAGCAGCCCCTGGGGTGAAGGTCGACCTGGCTGGCATATCGAATGTTCGACTATGAGCATGAAATATTTAGGGGAAACCTTCGATTTTCATGGCGGCGGCAGTGATCTGATCTTCCCGCATCATGAGAACGAGATCGCGCAGTCTGAAGGCTGCACTGGCTGTCATCCCTTTGTTAAATACTGGCTGCATAACGGTTTTATTACTGTTAATGAAGAAAAAATGTCGAAATCACTGGGCAATTTCTTTATGGTTATTGATATTCTCGAACATTACGAGCCGGAAACACTGCGCTTTTTTATCCTTTCCACACATTACCGCAGCCCGCTGGATTTCAGTGATGAACGTCTGGCTGAAGCGCAGCGCAGTCTGTCAAGGCTGAAAACGGCCCGGGAAAACCTGCAGGCCCTTACTGCTTTAATGAATGCCGGACCTACGGAAGAAAGTCTGGCGCTGCGGAAGAAGGCTTTGGAACTGCGCGGCGAGTTTATGGAAGCTATGCGTGATGATTTTAATACGGCTCTGGCCATCAGCCATATGTTTGCTTTGGCTAAGGAGATCAATATTTATCAGCAAAGCATCATCAGCAGCGGCAGTAAGCCGGATGGAAAGCTGGTAGCCATTCTGCAGAATGTATTTGCGGAAATGTGCTCGATCATCGGTGTGCTGGAAACAGTTTCCTGTGCTGCTGAAGCTGAGGGTAACGGTTTGGAAGAACAGCTGATGGAGATGCTTATTGCCATGCGCCAGGAAGCAAGAAGCAATAAGGACTATGCTCAGGCCGATGCTTTACGCAATAAGCTGAGTGAACTGGGTATTGTTCTGGAAGATACGCCTCAGGGCGTACGTTGGAAAAAACAGTGAAGTTTGAACAATATCAGCAAATAAAAGCTCATGCTCTGGCAGCCTGTACGGCTGCCGGGCTGACTTATGGAGAACCGAAACAACTGAATCCGATACTGTTGGCGTATATCGGGGACGTTGTTTTTTCTCTTTATGTACGCCTGCGGCTGTTGCCGACGTCAGGGCAAGTACGCGTCATACACGATCTGGGTTCCAAAATGGTGTCGGCGGTAATGCAGGCAAAGGCCATGGAGGCTTTGCTGCCGGATTTGACGGAAGAAGAGGCTTATATCGCCAAACGTGGACGCAATACTAAATCAATGGTGCCTAAAAGTGCTTCCGTGCATGAATACCGCATGGGAACAGCCTTTGAAGCATTGCTGGGCTGGTTGTTTTTGAGCAATAAGGAAGAACGGCTGGAGGAAATACTGGAACGTTCTTTTATGATTATTTCAGAGACCATGCAGAAGAAAGGGTGAATCAACATGGAAGTAAAATTACTCAGACATACACCGGAACCTGAAAAGACAGTCGCCATGAGCGCGCGTCTATGCTATTCGCCTATTGGGGCCGCGCAGCTTGAAGAAAAAATGTCTGATGAACAGGCAGCAAAATTGGTACGCAAACTGGTGGAAATGGGACATTTTTCAACCTTGGAACATGTTACGTTCACCTTTGCTATAGAAGGAGTTTCCAGAGTACTGACGCATCAGCTGGTACGTCACCGTATCGCTTCTTATTCGCAGCAATCGCAGCGCTATGTTAAAGAGCATGATTTTGAAACGATTATGCCTCCTACTATCGCCGCCAGACCTGAGGCTAAGGCCGGGTTTGAACAGCTGATGGCGGATATTCAGACTATGTATAACGAATTTACCGAAGAGTTTGGGATCCCGGCAGAAGATGCCCGTTATGTGCTTCCCAATGCGGCGGAAACTAAAATAGTTGCAACGTTTAACGTCAGGTCTTTGATGAATTTCTTCAGCCTGCGCTGCTGTAATCGTGCGCAGTGGGAGATCAGGCAGCTTGCGGAAAGAATGCTGGCTGAATGTAAAAAAGTCGCACCGGTATTATTTGAAAACGCGGGGCCGACCTGTGTCAGCGAAGGTATCTGCCGTGAAGGAGCAATGAGTTGCGGCCGGTTGGCAGCTATTCTGGCGGCCAAACAAAAACAGCAGTGATAATTAGGAGGAACTATGTCTGAAGAAATTCTTGCCGGACGCAATTCTGTAACAGAGGCCTTGCGCAGCGGCAGATCTATCAATAAACTGTTTGTGCAGGATGGCATCAAAGGCGGCAGTGTCAGCGAGATTCTTAGCCTGGCAAAAACTGCGGGCGTAGTTCTGGAGTTTTGCAAAGCTGAAAGGCTGGACAAACTGGCTGGCGGACTGCGCCATCAGGGGTTTGTCGCTTTAGCTGCCCCTATTCGTTTTCACAGTCTGGAAGAGGTTTTGGCATTGGCAGAGGAAAAGGGTGAGACTCCTTTTTTACTGCTGCTGGATGAGCTGCAGGATCCTCAGAATGTAGGAGCCTTGATCAGAACGGCTGACGCTGCCGGCGTACATGGAGTGTTGCTTCCCAAGCGGCGCAGCTGTCCGCTGAATGCTGTGGTGGCAAAAATTTCTGCCGGCGCGGTAGAATATGTGCCTGTAGTCCAGATCGGCAATATTCCGCAGACGATTGAAGAGCTGAAGAAACTTGGTTTTTGGATCGCCGGAGCGGATATGCAGGGTGAAGATTATTATAAAAGTAATCTGACCGGCCCGATGGTCATTGTAGTGGGCGCTGAGGGTAAAGGTTTGGGACGGCTTGTGAAAGAAAAATGCGATATTATTGTCAGTCTGCCGATGCAGGGCGGCGTTTCTTCGCTGAATGCTTCGGCGGCAGGAGCTGTTTTGTTGTATGAGGTCGTGCGTCAGCGTCGGGTGCAGGCGGGCGTTTAAATTATGAAAGAATGGCTTGTGGTAGACGGTTATAATGTTATTAATAACTGGCAGGATTTTCGCAAATTGCGGGAGGAGAATCTTGAGCATGCCCGCGAGATTTTAAAAGAAAAATTAGCCGAATATACAGCTTTTAAGGGGTATGCGGGAATCGTTGTTTTTGATGCTCAGGAAGTGCAGGGAGTTGCTTCGTTTGAAAAGAAAGGAGCCTTGGAGGTTGTCTTTACAAATGAAGGGGAAACTGCTGATTCATGGATCGAGCGCCGCGTGTATGAGCTTGTAAAAGGCGGCAACAATGTTTTTGTTGTGACCAGCGATTACGCAGAGCAGCTGAATGTCTTGGGAAGCGGTGCCTACAGGGTCTCGGCCCGTGAATTCCGTGAAGAGTATCTGCTTACAAAAAAACAGATCGCACAGCGCAGCGAACAGCTCACAGGCAGTTTGAGCCGTAATGAGCTGGGAGGCAGGCTGCAGGAGCATATTCTGGATCATTTTGAAAAACTGCGTCGTGATACCTAAAAATTGACGCTTACATAAGTATGGAGTATAATGAAAAAGCTGACAGATGCAGGAAATTCCTAGGAAACGGAGGTTGTGCCAATGAGTACGGAAACGCCATATAATCCTTATGCTGCTTTTGAAAACATGGCGGATGAAGATGTCGTCTTAAAGGCTAAACAAGAAGATAACGCGCTTGCTCAGGAATATCTTTTGCATAAATACCGTAATTTTGTGCGGGCTAAAGCCAGAAGCTATTTTTTAATAGGTGCCGAACGGGAGGATATCATCCAAGAAGGGATGATCGGGCTTTATAAAGCTATTCGTGATTTTCGCGGCGATAAGCTGTCGTCGTTCAGAGCTTTTGCTGAACTGTGTGTGACACGTCAGATTATTACAGCTATCAAAACAGCAACCAGACAGAAGCATATACCGCTTAATTCGTATGTTTCTTTGAATAAGCCTATTTATGAAGAAGATTCTGACAGAACCTTGCTGGATATCATTTCCGGTGTCAAAGTTGCTAATCCTGAAGATATGATCATCAGCAGAGAAGAGTTTGCTGATATCGAAAATAAAATGAATAATATTCTCAGTGATCTTGAATGGAAAGTCCTGATGAGCTATCTGGATGGTAAATCCTATCAGGAGATTGCCGTTGAACTGGACAGGCATATCAAATCGATCGATAATGCCCTGCAGAGGGTAAAACGTAAATTGGAAAAATATATTACCAACCGTAATGATAATACCGATCTGAGCGAAGTCTACAGCGGGCTTTTAGCCATTGATCCCAGCGAACGGTTCACTCACCGCAAACGTGATTGATAAATTGATAAATGTGAAACAAAATAGTAACATCATTTAGATTTTTCTGAATGATGTTATTTTTTTAAAGGATTTCGTAAACAAACAGCGAATATAGCAGTAACTGGAAAGTGAAGGGCAAATTTTACGCTGAGCGTAATTGGGAGGTAATGGACATGAGCCAAGTAGAAGAATTTGTAAAAATTGTAGAAGGCGTCAAAGACCATGATGTAAAAGTAGTTATCGTAACTGGTAAACCGGGCAGTGGTAAAAGCAAGGTGCTGCGCGAAGCTGCTGAAGAGAAGAAATGGGATTACATCGATTGCCGTCTTTTGATTACTGAAAAATTTTTGGAGGTTCCTCCTGGAGAGCGTCAGGCAAAAGCACCTGAGATGATGGCGGATATATTGGAAGGCTATGACAGCGAGGTTATTTTGCTTGACCGTCTGCAAACCCTGTTTGTACCGGTATTTCATATTGATGTTGATGCTTTGCTGCATAAGCTCAGCGAAAAGTTTGTTATTGTAACAGCTTGGCCGGGTTACCTTGAAGAAGGAAAACTCTGTTATGATAAATTTGATGGAACGGAGTCCATCCGTATCAGTTCGGAAGGGTTTACGGTTTGGAACGTTGATTAAAAAAGCGAGGTAAGTAATGAGCCAAGCAAAGAAAAGGCTGGCAGTTTTGACCGGCGGTGGTGATTGCCCCGGGTTAAACGCAGTTATCAGGGCAGTAGTAAAAACGGCCCTTAATAATGGATATGAGATATTTGGCATAGAAAACGGTTTCAACGGACTGGTGACAGGCCGGATGGGGCTGATGGACTATAAAGATGTTTCGGGAATCCTGCCTCGGGGCGGAACGATTCTTGGAACGACTAACCGCGACAATCCCTTCAAGTTTGCTGTGGAAGAAAACGGGGAATTGGTTTATTACGATAAACGCGCGGAAGTAATGGCTAATCTTGAAAAGAATGGTATCGAAGCTTTAGTGGTTATCGGCGGAGACGGCAGCTTGAATATAGCTGCAAGACTGGCTAAAGAATGCGGAGTAAAGGTCGTGGGGGTACCCAAAACGATCGATAACGACCTTCCGTGTACAGAACGTACTTTTGGTTTTGACACAGCAATGGCGATGGCTACGGAAGCTTTGGATAGGATCCATACAACGGCAGAATCTCATCACCGCGTTATGGCGCTGGAGGTTATGGGGCGTTATGCTGGTTGGATCGCATTGCATTCCGGCATAGCCGGTGGAGCAGATGTTATTTTGATACCGGAGATACCCTACAGTATCGATTCGGTTATTGGAAAAATCAGGGCCCGCCAGGCAGCCGGGAAACAATTCAGTATTATTGTTGTAGCTGAAGGAGCAAGACCTGTGGGCGGCGAGATGTCTGTCGCACGCATGGTCAAGGGAAGCTTCGAGCCCATCCGTCTCGGCGGAGCAGGAGAAAAACTGGTTCGTGAGATCGAGGAGAAAACGGGTATCGAATCGCGGTGTACTGTATTGGGTTATCTACAAAGAGGCGGCACGCCTACACCTTTCGACAGAGTTCTTTCTACGCGTTATGGTGTAGCAGCGGTCGAGGCTTGCATACGCAAGGAATATAACGTTATGGTATCACTGCAAAACGATAAGATCGTTACGGAGCCTATTGAGAAAGTTGCCTCCAAGCCACGGTTAGTACCAGTAGACAGCGATATAATTCGCACAGGACGTCAAATGGGCTTATGTTTTGGTGACTGACTTGATAAGTCAAATCAAAGAACTTTAGTTTACAGCAACATTCAGAGGACAGCGGAAATGGACGCCGCTGTCCTTTTCTTTGTCATTATTCAGGTAAATTTCAGGTAAATTTATATAATTAAACTTGGCGGTAGAGATAATAACCTGTATAATGTAGAAGTTAGTAAAAATTATGCGATAAGGTAATTGTGGAAGGATCGATAACGATAATGGATCAGAATTTGATAGCGGTAATAGTAGGCTTTGTAGAAGGTGTAACTGAGTTTTTGCCAGTATCATCAACAGGGCATATGATCATAGTAGGGCATATGCTGGGGTTTGATGGTCCGGCGGCAGATATTTTTGACGTTTTCGTACAGCTGGGAGCAATCCTGTCAGTTATTTTTATTTATAAAGAGCGGTTTGCCAGATTTTTTACCAAGGAAGGCTGGCAGGTTGATAAGGGCCTGAGCGTTTGGCATGTAGCTGTTGGTATTGTCCCTGTAATGGGCGTGGCATTTTTTGCGTATAAATATATCAAAGAATATCTTTTTTCACCTTTCACGGTCGCAATAGGTTTGGTATTAGGCGCGTTATTAATGATGTATGCTGAATATAAGACAAAAGATAAACAATCGGAATTGCTGGATGATGTGGATAAAATTTCTTTGAAACAGGCTGCTCTTGTCGGGGCATTTCAGCTGCTTTCGTTGTGGCCAGGATTTTCCAGGTCGGGAAGTACTTTGGCAGGAGGTCTTTTGGTAGGACTGAAACGCGAGACCGCGGCAAATTATACTTTTTTGATTGCAGTACCATTGATGTTTGTAGCGTGTTTGTACGATCTTTTAAAAAATATCAGTATATTGACAGTTGATGATCTGCAGATGTTGGCGATAGGTTTTGTGGTTGCATTCGTGGTTGCTTACTGGTCTGTATTGTGGTTTTTAAAATTTCTTCATAAATATAGCTTGACATCTTTTGCATATTATCGTATCATACTTGCTGTAGCTGCTTTAACATACTTTTACTTTTAAAGAGTTTTGTAAAAAAAGTTACTGAATTAATTGAAAAGTAGTTGACAAAATGATTATGTTAATATATAATCTTCCTTGTCACTAATTAAGTGCTGGCATAGCTCAACTGGTAGAGCAGCTGACTTGTAATCAGCAGGTTGTGGGTTCAAGTCCTATTGCCAGCTCCAAAATGGAGAGGTTCCCGAGTGGCTAAAGGGAGCAGACTGTAAATCTGCCGCGTTTCGCTTCGTTGGTTCGAATCCAACCCTCTCCACCACTTTCTTAATTAGTTTTCATCGCGGGGTGGAGCAGTTGGTAGCTCGTCGGGCTCATAACCCGAAGGTCGTTGGTTCAAGTCCAGCCCCCGCAACCATTTGTTATTTGGTTGCGATGCTGATGTAGCTCAGTCGGCAGAGCGTATCCTTGGTAAGGATAAGGTCACCAGTTCAATCCTGGTCATCAGCTCCAAATAAATATGGCGGCGTAGCTCAGTTGGCTAGAGCATTCGGTTCATACCCGGAGTGTCCGCGGTTCAAATCCGTGCGCCGCCACCAATAAAAAATAAAACCTCAGTGATGGGGTTTTTTTTATTATAATCATAAAACTGCAAGCAGGAGTTTACAGGCTGGCGGCGAATATGGTAAAATGGCTTCAAAGCCTATTTTATAAATAACAAAAGAGATTCGGAGGAAAAATGAATGGCAAAGCAAAAATATGAAAGAACAAAACCGCATGCTA
>ULQO01004992.1_pt1 | contig 45949 bp, 63 predicted proteins | sample 1954601 | NCBI WGS metagenome assembly ULQO01 (sample SAMEA4835658, study PRJEB28245) | human gut metagenome | biome: gut microbiome; material: fecal sample | place: Denmark | collected 2008
CAGCCTTTGTCTGAAACCCAGAGATAAAGTGTTTTCATGGTGGGTATGTTTTGTGTTTAAAGTCCGTGGTTGTTAGCCCATATCACGAGTTCGGCAAGCGTTGTCGACCCTGTGCGACGCATAGCGTTTCGTTTGTGTGTTTCGACCGTCAACTGGGAGAGTGACAGTATTTCGGCAATCCGTTCAGTCTTATATCCCTCTTTATAGAGGCGGACAATCTCTTTCTCCCGCATTGTCAGGTTAGTATTAAACTCTGGGTTACAGATTACTTTATAGTATTTGCACTCCCCCACCAGCGGACAAGCAACATTCTCGAAGTTGAACCGGCCGAACTCGTCCATATCGGGTATTTTATCATACATCCCGAAGTTGCAGCGGATGAATCGGTGGGCACACCTGTATTTGAAGTAAGGGGCGTTCGCTTTACTCTTGTTGTAAATCTCCGACAACGCCTTGAATGCCTTGGGGTAATCCAGCTCAATGACCGAGAACAAAGCATCCGTAAGCTCTTTATCTTCTTCCATGTAGGTGCGCACTCCCTTTTCATCGCGGATCTGCACCTCTCCTTCGGGTGAGTTAAAAAACTCTACGTTATTTAACCTTTGCATGGGTACCTTTGTATGGATAATCTTCTGGGAATAATGCGTCGCCGGGTAACCTATTTTCAGAGAATTTATATACACAGAATGCTATGTTATCCCTGTCTGACTTGTCAGGACGGGTGCGTCCGTGCGCCCAGCGCCATATTGTTGTCTTGTCCTTTCCTGTCACAAGCCGAATTTCTGCCCACAACTTACTTTTGCGAGTCTTCCCAAGTGTAGAAACATATTCTTGGAACGGCAACTTTATAGCGCGCTGATTTGCAGTATTCATATTCATATTATTTGTCCAGTATTGCCATGATCCGCTCAATGCAGGCGGCCTGCTCCTCGAGTAGTGCCGTCAAGCGGTCAGTCGATTGAATTACTTCGTTCATATTGCATCGTGCTTTAGTCACCATAGTACATTCCTCGGACACCATAGAAACCTGTCGGCACTTTCAGCAGTTCGGGGCGGTACTCCGTGGCCTTCGGCTGCTCCGTCGGGCGGTTCTCGATCTTCGCGGTCAGCATCGCCAACTTCTCGTTGCGCCAAGCCTTGCGCAGGCAATCCCCCAAACTCTTGCCCGGCTGTACCTTTTTAAGGTACCAGGCGTTCTTCATGATCTTCGATTTGTCGTAAGTTGCTTTCATCGCGTTGTCCGTTTTTATTACCTTCAAAAAGGTACAATCGTCAAATATTCAGTCCCCACGCTTGCGTTTTTCATCTTAAATCGTATATTTGTATCAGTTTTGTGGGTTTCACATTGCAAATATAGAATATAATTCCAAGATAATGAAGTATTTTTCAATCAAATAATATTATATAATTACAGAATATTATAAGCACAAACCCTTCATGGCTGATAAACTGATAGATAAGGCCGTAGAATTACTACAAAGCACACAAGACACTCCGTATAAGATCGCCAAAGCGACTGGATTGTCACAAACAATTATCGGCAAATGGAAGAAAGGAGAAGGCAAGCCGAGTAGAGCAAATGCCAGATATATACTCCAATATTTTGGCATATCCAACATAGAAAACCAACCTGTCAGCCAAGGAGGCGAAGACGTCACGCCAACGAAAGCTGAACTAAATAACCCAAAAACTATGGAGAGATTCTTAGATTCACTACTCCGCCAAAACGAGGAGTTGATTCGGCAAAACGGGGCTTTAATTGACCTGTACCGAGAAGAGAGAGCGAAAAGCAAGGGCGATGTCGCCCAAAAAAAAGAGGCATAGCGGTATTCTAATTAGCCTTATGCCATCTTCGTTAGAGCGGAAGCGATACGATAAAATAGAACCACCCAAAATAAGCTCCATATAATCGAGCTACACATTTAAAGGAGATTACGGTCTCCTTTAAAAATGACCGGGGCGCCCGCAGACCAAAACATAAAAACTTCGGTTTATTTCAATAGCACAAATATTTTTTACTCTTTTCTTACCACCTCATTTCGATAGGGGTAAATTCATAAACTCATGAAAAAGTTATTACACTTCTTACTATTCATTGTTGGACTAACATTATGCGCCTGCACATCAGAAAGCAATAATGATGATGGTGGCTTTGATCCACTAAGTGGCTACAACAAGAAATTCGATTTTTCCAATGTTGACACGGTAGGACTTCGTATTACAGAGTGTTGGGGTGATTATGGGGACAGCAACGATGGCACTGTTACCTACCCAATTAGGGAATTGTGGGGTAAAGATTATGTTGTAATATTGGGCAAGCGAAATGACACATATGCCTGGATCGGAGTGTTTGACTACTTTTCCCGTAAATGCATATATGATTATACAGACTGGGAAAAACCAGTCGGATATACAGAATATGGGGAGGAATATAAATATGATGTTACAGAGATCTGGCCAACTCAATTAACATTCGGGGATAATTACTTCACAGCCGCAATGCGCTACAGCGATTGGGAAAATAATCGCATCATCGACTGCGTTTTCATTGTGCAACTAAAAAGTTGGTGAAAAATTTGCACGTTTAAAAGTGAATGTGTAAATTTGCATACACAATTACGCTTCTGGCTTCCGTATATTCCCTCTTTGATAATGAATATGCCGACCCAGAAGCCTTTTTTATTAAATATATGCCAACTAATAACTCGCCCAAAAAGCGCACAGATGTTCCCTGTGTATCAACGCCCGTAAAAGTAGCTGTACTTATTGACGGAGGATTTTTCATTAAACGATACAACGCGATGTACAATAAATCCGGTCGTAAATTGCCTCAAACGGTCGCGGATGATATTTACAGGTTGGCGCATTCTCATGTAGGTAATGAAAATTACTTGTATCGGATATTTTATTACGACTGTATTCCGTTGGACAAGAGGGTTCATAATCCTATATCTCATAAATGTATTAACTTCGGAGGCTCCCCGCAAGCTAAATTTAAAAGAGAACTTATTGAGGCCCTGAAAAAGAAACGAAAGGTTGCTCTACGATTAGGCACTCTTAAAACAAACTCGTGGCAGTTTCGCCCTCGTGTAGTTAACGACATAATAGCAGGTACAAAAAATACTTCCAATTTCGTAGAGGATGATGTGTGCTTTGAGATAAGGCAAAAAGGCATTGATATGAAAATTGGGGTTGACATTGCGTCTATTGCCCTCAAAAAGTTTGTAGACAAGATTGTGCTTATCTCCGGCGATTCTGATTTTGTCCCCGCTGCAAAATTAGCACGCCGAGAAGGTATCGATTTCGTTCTTGATGCAATGTATGCTCAGCATATAGACAATGGGCTGTACGAACACATAGACGGGCTGAAAAGTATGCCTTTATATGGCAATACTAAACGTAATGCAAAATCTGCGGACGCCAAAACCACTATGTCACAAAAAAAACAGGATACATCTGTCGTAAGCGGAAAAATTATCGTATCCCGAAAACAATAAGGGCGCTTAATGCCATCGACCTGTTAATCTGGTATGCTTACTATCAGCCCCAGCTACACAGTCGGGGCTTTTTTGTACCTTTAGAACAATAAACACCACCAAAGTAAGGTTCCCTTATAGAGAAAACACAAACCTTTAGAACAATCCGTCCAAAGATAAAAGCCTCAAAAATTAGGGGCGGAATCCATTGTTATTAAAATGCCTGCTCCCATCTTTGCCTTGAGAGATTGTTTTTCATGGCAGAAGGGAAGCTGACGATAAAGCAGGAGAAGTTCTGCAACAAGTACCTCGAGTGCGGCAACGCATCCGAGGCGTATCGCTTTGCGTATGAGTGTTCGAAAATGAGCGATGAAACGGTATGGAAAAGATCGGGCGAGCTGCTTCAAAACGGGGTGGTTACGGGGAGGGTAAAACAACTTCAAGCCCAATTAGCCGAAAAAGAACTTATCACCAAAGAGGAGCTAATCCGGCTTAATGTATCCATCATTAATGCCGACGTACTCGACTTTGTCGATGCCGACATGGTTGATATGAAAACCGAATATGGCGTACGGCAGGTTCCCTCAATTTCTTTCCAAGACCTAAAATCTCTTCCGCCTGAAAAACGGCGTTTAATCCAGTCCATAAAGATTGACCGTTCAGGTAGCCCCGTCGTGGAATTGATGGACAAAAGCAAGGCGATAGAAACCATCAACCGCATGCTCGGATACAATGCCCCGGAGAAAACTGCCAACACTGACACTAAAGGTAATGACCTTCCGCAGCCGACATTCAATACAGATCGTTTCTTTCAATTAATACAAATGAGCAGGAGCGATGACTGATTATTCCAGTGTAGGTGACTTCTTGTTGAAGGAAGGGTGTTTGGCATTTACGTCCGTAATGTTCGAGGCTGTGAACAAACAACCTTTTCGGATTGCGCCCCATCATCGAATAATATGCTATAAACTCGACCAAGTACTCCGTGGAGAACACCCGACTAATAGGCTCATGTTTAACATTCCTCCGCGACATTCTAAAACAGAATTAGCCGTCGTGTCTTTCTCTGCGATAGGATTTGCCATCAATCCGCGTTCCGAGTTCATGCATCTTTCGAGTAGCGATCAACTTACTACCCGGAATGTTACGAACATACGAAGGATCATGGAGGATCCCAATTACCGCGCATTCTTCCCAAATGTCGAACTGTCCAACAATGCCAAAGGGAGTATATCCACCTCAAGCGGGGGTGTAATGTATGCGGCTCCCTTTATGGGCCAAATAACAGGGTTTGGATGCGGTAAACTGGGAGCACAAGAATTCAGCGGTGCAATGAGTATTGACGACCCAATGAAGGCTCAGGATAGCTACTCCAGTACTACCAAAGAGCGCATTGGCGAACTGTGGACTTCTACATTCAAGAACCGTCTTAATGACGTTCACACCCCGGTCATTGTAACAGCTCAAAGGCTCGCTCCAGATGATTTTTGCGGATACTTATTGCAGCTTGAAGGCACGATAGAGGAAGGTGGAGAATGGGATGTTGTCAAATTCCCCGCAATCTTAGATGCAGGGCTACCTACCGAACGTGCACTTTGGGAGGATCGGTTCGCGCTTGATAAATTAAAGCGATACCAAGAAGCGGATCCCTTCATATTTGAGACCCAGTACATGCAGAATCCCAAGCCTCTTGAGGGATTAATGTATCGTGAATTCCGAACATACGACGTTATCCCCTACTCCAAAGATTGCACGCATAAGAATTACACCGATACAGCAGATACGGGAAGCGACTATCTATGTTCGATATGTTACGACGAATTACCCGAGGGAAATTATGTGACCGATGTGCTCTACACAAAAAAGCCCATGGAGTATACCGAACCCAAGACGGCCGAAATGCTTGCAAGGAACAGGACGGAATGGGCTAATATTGAAAGCAATAACGGAGGGCGGGGCTTTGCGCGCAATGTAGAACGCATCCTTCGCCAGATGAACATTACCCACACAACGGTTAGTTGCTTTTGCCAGACCGATAATAAGCAGGTGCGCATATTTACCAAGTCGGCAGACGTCAACAACATGACATTTTTCCCGACAAATTGGGACAAAAGGTGGCCGGAATTCTATCAGGCCATTATGGGATACATGAAAGAAGGGGGCAATGCGCATGACGATGCCCCCGATGCGCTGACCGGATGCTTTGAAAAGCGCAGCACACCGATACAAGACGATGATTTAAGTGATATTAATATTTGGTAAACAATGAACTTTTTAGATCGCCTTTTTACATTTTTCCAAAATAAAACGCTCAATGCATTAGGTGTTGAGCGGGATTTAATGGAGCTTATCAAGGCAAAAGACATCAGCCGGGCTATGTCTTTGATGGAAGATCATGATGTCGAAGTGTCCAAGGCCCTGTGCGAATACAATCCAAAATCCCACGCCGTAATGGGGCGTCGAGACAAAACGAGGAAGGGACAGGAAGATTACCGCACGGAGAAATTGCCCCGCACTCGTCAACGCTATATAAATGAGGTGGAATTGTTCTTCCTGCTTGGAAATCCGATAAAATGGAAGGTATCCGACGAATCCGGTGATGCCGATGCATTTTCGGCTTACAAACAATTCCTTCGAGAAATACGATTCGACAGTAAGATGCGACAGGCTAAACGGCTGGCCGGAGCCGAAACCCAAAGTGCAAAGCTGTATCACATTTACAGGGACGAGGCAACGGGGCTTCCTTGGGTGAAAATAGTTGTGCTGTCGAAGTCTAACGGATATACCTTGCGCCCCATGTTCGACCAATATGGTAACCTCCTCGCATTTGGATGTGGGTATTATTTGAAGGAGGGCGCCGGAACAGTAGAGCATTTCGACATTCATACACCCACTTTTATATTCCGGGGCAGAAAAGCCAAAATAGGTTGGGATGTGACCCCAGTGCTTAATCCAACTGGTAAAATTAACATCATTTATTACAAGCAAAATACGGCATGGGATGGATTGCAGCCCCGAATTGATCGGGAAGAAAGTATTGACTCAAAAACCGCAGACACCAACAATTACTTTGCGGATCCAATGTTCATTGCCACCGCAGAGGTTATCAAAAGTCTTCCCAAAGCTGATTCCCCCGGAAAGGGGATCAAGCTGTCAAGCAAAGATGATCGGTTTGAATACCTTAATCCACCTATGTCGTCTGAAACGAGGCAACAGGAAAAGTCGGATTTAAAAGAATCTATACTTTTCGATACTTTCACTCCGGAGTTCACTCCAGAGAAAATGGTCGGATTGGGGACTTTGTCCGGTGAAGCCATTAAGCGCGCAATGGTTCTCGGATATATCAAGCGTGATAATCGAAAAGAGATATATGACGAACTCGTCGACCGGGAAAAGAACCTAATTTTGGCGATTATGATGAATGTAACTCATATCCATATGAGAGACAAACTCGCCACCCTCAAGATCGAGCATGAATTTTCGGAGCCCTTCAACGAAGACATTACTGCAAGGTGGCAATCCATAGGGAAAGCCTATGCAGATGGAGTGCTTTCACTTGAGGAATCTGTAAAATTAATGTGTGTTGCAGATAATTACCAAGAGGAAATCGAAAGAATTAGGCAAATGAAAGAAGCCTCTGCCACAAGCATTTACCAGGATGCAAAAACAAACCTTTCGACCAAAAAAGACGAGAATTCAAGCATCAACACCTCGGCTGAATAAAACTTTTAGGACAATGAAGGCTATTATACATCAATTTGATCCGCAAATTTATCCTCGGTTAATTTGGGTGGTGATAGGTGAAAAAAGCGCATCTGCAATAAGCGATAGGTTTGAAAATATAACAGATATGGACGACACATCTGCGGCGGATACGCAGAGTACATACGACATCACAAATAAAAGGGGTGGAGTTCTTATCAGGTTCGCCACAAAGGCGAACGCTCAAAATATCCAGTACGTTTGCCACGAATCTACACATGCGGCTATGGAGATATTCGATTATATCGGTGGACGCATTGATTGCAGTAACCAAGAGCCATTCTGTTATTTGGTCGGCTGGATATCTGAATGCATAAAAGAGGCTTTGAATTACCGTACAAAAAAAGTATAAATTTCCGTCCTGCCCATTGTTATTAAAATGCCCGTCGAAATCTTTGCAACAGAGATTAATTAAAATAATATGAAAGAAAAACTTTTAGCACTGCTCCAAACCAAATTTGCGGGGGTGGACAATGCGATCCTCGACCGAATCGCAACGAAGAAGTCAGAGAATGTAACGGACGAAGCGCAATTACCTACCATAGCAGAGGGGATTGGCTTTCAGGACGTGTTAACCAGCTACGGCGACTACCGTGCAGGGGATGCGCAGCAGACCGCAGTCAAGAACTACGAGAAGCGGCATAACCTCAAAGACGGGAAGCCTATCGAGCAACCTGCCACAGGGGAGCGGCAGGCGAATACTCCTCCCAGTAGCGAAGAGCCCGAATGGTTCAAAGTCTACAAACGCCAGCAGGAAGAGCGTGAAAATGCTGTAAAAGCAAAGTACGATGCCTTGGAAGCAGCGCGTGTAAAGGCCGAACGGGACACACTTCTTCGCTCAGCAGCCAAAGCGGCAAACGTCAATGAATCAGCGTTAGACGACATCCTCGCGCTCGCTTCTGCGATGAACGAGGAAAAGCCGGACGAAACGAAGATCAAAGAAAAGTTCGCGGCTATACAAACGCGATTCGTTGCCGCAGGGCTTGAGGGGCAGGAAACGGCATTCCCCCTCTCCACATCTGAGGCTCAAAGCAAAGAAGAGGCCAAAATGTGGGCTGAAAATCTGCCGGATGCAAAATAAAAACAATAACAAACATGGCTATTAAATTCGAAAAGACACAAGTTAAGGGCGGGTTCCCGGTATTCTGGCGCGGAGAGCGCGAAGTGCTGCCAGGTGATTTCGCCGTGAATGGCACCTATCCGGAAGGCACGATACTCAAAGAGGGAACGCCTATCAAACTCGATTTCGAGAACATGGAGTGCACCATCTGCAAATCGGCACGAATCGTAGAGGGCGGTACCACAACCAAACCGCGTGTCATCAAGGGCTCTATGTTCCAGATCAACGATGCCGTCAAAGTAGGCGCTTCCTCCGGCACCATCAAGAGCATTAGCACCGCCAACGAATCATACGACGAAATCACATTAAGCGCAGCAATGACAGAAGCAGTAGCAGGCGCTGATCTGCTCGGAGGGGATGAAATTCCGGACGCCGTCATCGAAACGACAAAGGAATACACCAAGGCCAATGGATTTCCGACTGTCTCGGCAGCTTATGGGGCGCGAATCCTCAAGGATGTAGCATACCCCATCCCCGAGACTTGGCTGCAAGGCTACAGTATGAAAAACAACCCTGAAATCAAGTACATCAGACAGTAAAAGACAGGTAAACAATGAGCGAAGTATATTATTCTTCTATTTTCAGCGAGCTGACCAAGCAGGTGCAAGCTCGCATCGACGCAGCATCTGAACTGCGCAAGCGCTTGTTCGACCAAAATGTCTACGAGCGTTTTTTGGAGTGGGATACTCCCACGGTAGGGTTCAATTTCGAAGAGATCATCGGATCGTATAATCTGGGCGTAGCAGCTGCCACCTTGGATTCGAAAGGCAAGGAACCCATTATGGGAACTGAAGGCCTGGCTACAATAGCCAAGAAAGTCCTCATTCACCAAATGACCCTACCGATGCCCATTGAAGACTATCGGAAGGTACTTCAGCTGCTGGATTCACGCATGATCTCAGATCAGGCAAAGAAACAGCAGCTCGTAAACCTCATGTGGGGCGGCGTTGAACGGGTCGTGGAATCCGTACAGGCCAAAATAGACATCATCTTCTTGGGTGCCCTCTCGAACAAAGGGGTATTTTCATTCACTCAGGAAAACAACCCCGAAGGAGGTGTGCGAGGCGATATCGACTATGGCATGCCGCAAGAAAACATCGCCACAGCAGATACACAGTGGACGGAGGGCAACATCGACACGGTCGATGTATTCGAGGATATCCAAGGCATTGTCGATGCGGCTCAGGAGAAGGTGACCTTCGACCGCATCCTTCTGGATCAAAAGCGGCTTTCGTACATCCTGCGCAGCAAGAAGATGAAGCAGGTCATCTTCGGCACGGACAAATCATCGTCACCACTTCTGCTGGCCAACCTAAACGAGTTCATGCGGTCGAACGGATTGCCCGTATTCGAGGTGATCCGACGGATGACGCGCATTCAGGACAATGGCAAGATCCGCGAATACAAACCGTGGAATGACAAGAGCCTCGTATTCGTGCCGGAGGGTCGTCTCGGCGTCATCAAAAACGCTTACGCGGATAACGAGCTTCGCCCCGAGCCGGGAGTTGCCTACTCCAACTACGGACGCATCCGCATCTCGCAGTGGGGCAAAGGCGAGACGGATAACTCGAACGGCGTGGAGTTCACGAAGGCGCAATCCATCTCTTTGCCCGTCATTACCGAAATCAACGGTATTTACTCGCTGAGTGTAGAATCGTAGGAGTGCATGACGGTCGCAGAATGCATACATCAGGAGTTCAGCATGGTCGGAACCATCTCCGACTATGGCGTTCGCCGCTTCGCCAGGGAATGGGGTTACGATCCCAACTCCCTGGCGGGTAGCGACCATCAGCAACAACTAATCGCCAAGCGCGTATCCGAATTCATCGACAGCCTGATAATGCACCCTCTGTCGGTAAGCGAAAACGGGCATTCGGTGTCCTGGTCTGAAAGCGCCATGAAGCAACGGGCACAACTGATGCTTCGGCAATATGGCATCACGCCCGGCGAAGAATTGAGCAGCTCTATTGGCCTGTCCTCGATAAAGGATGCTTCGAACTTGTGGTAATATGTATTTCGCGCCCCACATACTCTATTTGAGGATCGATCCTCCCAAACAATACGACGAACTGGGACGTCCGATAGCTATGTCCGAAAATGATGCATGGCAGGAAATAGGTGATTGTCGTTGCGACGACGACACAACCGTCCGCCTTGTATCAGAGAACGGGGAGGTGCGCCAATCGAAATACCACATCGTCTACGAAGGGAGAGGAGTACCCAAAGGAGGTTACGTGAAATGCATTGACAAGGCGACCGGCACAGTACGGGGCGAAGGCTCTGTGGCAATAGCCAAGGTAAACAACTATTTCAACGCTTCAGACCTTTGGATATGATTACAACGGGAGACGCGCGTAACATACTGTTCTCGGCGTGTAAGGGGGTTGGGATAAAAGACATGCACACTTCATGGGCGATCCCCGAGGGGAAAGTCGATAGAGAGCGTATCGTCGTCATCACACCACCCGAGCAGACGCCGGACACGTATTGGGAAAATTGCTTTGTTGCTGTAAACCTGTGCGTCCCCGACATCAAGGGAGAAGCGAACCTAAAACGGCTGGACGAACTCGAACGGGCAGCCAAGGCGAGGTTCAAAGAATGGACATACGGTACTTACGACGGATCCGCATACAGGTACAGGTATGAGAATATCGGCCGCGAAGAAGATGTAAACCTCGGATGCCACTATATCTACATCAGAGTACTATTCAGAGTATTAAACATTAAAAACAACTAAAACAATGGCAAAAGTAATAGCAGTAGGAATCAAGAAGCTGTATTATGCAGACCCCGCGAAGGTCACAGGAGATCTTACGGGTACCCTTCTGGCAACCATCATTAAAGATGTCAACACGAAACAGGTGGAGAACATCCACCAAGACACATGGAGCATCGAAGAGGAGGAGCCGTCTACGACGGAGTACAGGAATCAACTCACCAATGGCGTATATCGCCAAGACACCGAAATGGGTAACATTCAGATGTCGTTTACCATCGGGCAATACGACTATGAAACCAAGGCGGCTTTCATGGGCGGCACGGGGTCGGAGACGTCATGGAAACGTGCGCGAGGCGTCACGCGCATTGAAAAATGCATGATCGCCCTGACGGAAGACAACCAGTATTGCGTCTTTCCGAAGGCCTCGGTTATCGCCCGTAACACCAATAATGAGGGAGCCGTAGGTATCGGTGTAGCAGCTGCTGCCCTGGAACCAGACAACACGGCGGTCTCGTCGGAATATTGGTTCGATTCTTCGGAGGTGGACGTCGAATAAAAACCTCCAAGCCATCAGCAGTCCAGGGGTGGGAGGCGTGTGCCCCTCACCCCTATTTCTTAAAATCAATCTTATGAAATTGGAGTTTATCAGTATCCGCATAGCATCGAAGGGATACACTGTATACAAGATGTCCCCCATGACGGCAACGCGCATCATGACGGCGCGGGATGTCAACAAAGATCCGGACGAGAGTAAGGCATGTATATCGGCGATGGCGCATAGTATAGCCTTGGCGGTTGTCGGCAGCCGCAACATATTCGCGGGTGTCAGGGTGTGGTTTTTACGCCGCAGATTCATGAAGCGGGGCACATTCAACGAGTTGTTCGACTGTTATCAGAAAATACTGCTGATGATACCCCTTGAGGATATTGCCTCGGTTGCAGCCGTAATGGAGGGATTGTCCGCAACAATATCCAAAGACCATGAGTAAATCGGCGGATATTGTCGCCAGGTCATTGCTGAATACGCATCATGCGTCGGTAAAGCTCGGGGTGCTGAAATTCCGGGTATACCAACCGTTCGTGAAGGATTTGGCAAGGGCATTCGCCGGAGGGAAAATAGACGTTTCAATCTCTGGAAGGCAAAAATATTCCATGGAAACAATATCCAAGCTGCTTTTTCGGCGCTCATGGTGCCAAAAACTATTCCTGTGGTACGCCAAGCGGTATGCCACCTGTGAAGAGATTTCCGCCGCGACCATGAAAATAGCCGACATCGTATCGGGCAAAGACTTGTTCGATTCGGTGAAGATCGACAAAACACGCCGGAAAACAGTGTCTGAAACCGTCGGGAATAATACGATAACGGGCATTATTGCAACGATGATGGATCAATTGAACATCTCCTACAACGAAGCCTTCCAAGGCATAAACTACCCTACCATGCTACTCATGATGACCGACAAGGTGCGCACGCTCGTAGGGGACGAGGAAAAAATAGTGCGGGGATCGGGCGCCGATATGGCCCGGAGAAGAAACAATAAGAAAAGAGGCAATAAAGAGCAGCAATGAGCGCATTATCATTCAAAATAAACGCGGAAACCGATAAACTCAAGAGTTTTATTACCATGCTTGAGCGGTTGCGGCAGGTACTGGCCGAAATCCCGGACAGTACAAAGGAATTCGACGTCATAAACCGTAAAATTGGCGAGATGGAGGCGCGTGTCGAGCAGACAATGCGCAAGATCGCCCAGATGGAGCAGCAGGCAATGGATGCGGCGTCCAAGGCTGCCGCATCGGCCACGACCGGAACTGCTGGCGACGGTTCTACGGCAGGAACAGCGGCTACCCAGGCCGAAACTGCGGCATACCATGACCTGCTTAGTGAGCTAAAAGCCGCTAACGACGAAAAAACAAAGGCAATAGCCCAAATTAGACTGTATTCAAATGAGATCGCACGATTAAAAGCGGATGTAACCGCGCTCAATAAGGAAGAGCAGCAGAACGGGCAATTGTCTGCAAAGAAAAGGGCGCAAGTATTGGACGCTGCCGTATCTATCGAGGAATACAAGCAGGAAATATCCCAATTGAGGCGGGAGCTTGCCAACCAAATCAAATTGGAGCAGACTGCCATCGGCTCAATCAACGAAATGTCCCAGGCACTTACCCGTATGCGTGCGGTGTATAAAAATATGAGCGCCGCGGATCGTGAGGGGGCGCAAGGGCAAACGATGCTTAAAAACATCGAATCGCTCGACACGAAGATCAAAGAACTGGATGCATCAATGGGCGTCCATACTCGCAATGTAGGTAATTATGCCTCGGGATTCAATATGCTGGGATTCCAGATTCAGCAAGTTGCCCGCGAGTTGCCATCGCTGGCATATGGCCCGCAAATATTCTTTGCCGCCATATCCAACAACCTGCCGATGCTGGCCGATGAAATAGCACGGGCGAAGAAATCGGTTGATGAATTGAAGAAAGCCGGGCAAACCTTCACGCCCGTATGGAAACAGATAGCATCGTCGATCTTCTCCTGGCAAACCCTGCTTGTGGCCGGCGTAACCGTGCTTACCCTTTACGGCAAGGAGATAACCAACTGGGTAGCGTCGCTGTTCAAAGGTAAAACGACGATAGACGCCTCTGCCGCTGCACTCGAACGCTTTAATTCCGCTATGGCTCAAGGTTCGGTGTCGGCTCAATCCGAATTAACCAAATTGAATCTGCTGTATAGGGCTGCGACAGACCTTTCCAAGCCCTATGAAGAAAGAGCCGAAGCGGTCAAAAAACTGCAAGACATATACCCCGCTTACTTCGGCAATATGGCTGCGGAACAGGTTATGGTCGGGAATGCTGTCGGTGCTTATGAAAACCTGCGCGACGCAATTATCGAGGTCGCAGAGGCGAAAGCCGCCCAAGAACTTATTACAGAGGACGCAAAGAGTTTAAAACTTATTGAAAAAACAGGGGATGCCTATACCAACTATTCTCTTGCTTTAAAAGAATACAGAGTAGCATATGCTGCAGCACAAGAAGCCAGCAAAGGGAAGGGCCCAATAACATTTTCTCTCACCTCTGAATCTGCAAGTTTTGAAAGGGCGAAAGCAAATTTAAGGAGGTTTAGGGATGATTTTATTAACGAATTATCAAATCTCAGTAAAGATGGTGATGACCTTTGGAAGCGTATAAACGAAGGCTATGAAGGTGATGTCGATGCATTTATTGCGGCGATAAATGCCGGCATCGAAAAATTGACCCCCGCAGCAGAAAAATTATTTGTAGGGAAAACCCCCGCCGAACTTAACGCAGAATGGAAAAAAGCACGCCAAGAGGCCAAAAGCGCAGCAGAAAAAGCCGCATCCGATCAAGAGCGCAACCTAAAGGAGCTCGACAAGCAATTGCAAAAGCTCCGGGATGATGCGTTGCAGGCGGAGGTAGATTCCATGAAGGAGGGCACAGCCAAGAAACTCGCCCAAATCGACCTTGACTACCAGAAACGCGCCCGTGCCATACAGGAGGCAGAGGAGCGCATCAGGGAGTTGCAAGGTGGGGAATTGACCAAGGGGCAGCAAGCCCAAATAAAAGCATTGAACCAGGTCAATGAAAAAAAACGTGGCAAGGATTGGGATACTGCGTTCCTATCCGAAGCTGGCATCGAAAACACAGAGGAATATCTCAACAAGCAACTGCAAGTATGGAATGAGTATTACATGAAATATGGAACGCTCCTCGAAAAAATACAGGCTACAAAGTCCTATTATGACAAGAAGATCGAAAATGCTGGCAGCATTGGAGAGCGGAAGACACTTGAAGCCGAGCGAGATGCAGCAGTAGCTGAAATCGAAGAACAAGCCGGGCAATGGGTACGAGAGCTTACAGATAAGACAAAGAAGCAGTTGGCGGATCTGAAAACCGAACTGGAAGCATCATTGCAGTCTCTTGAGTCGGAATACAATGCTTTGGATTCATCCGATACAGAGCAGGCCCAGAAACTTCGCGGTGATATCAATCAGACGCGAGCAAGAATTAATGCAGTAGATAAAGCTGCTTCGAGTACAAAATTAGCCCCCAAAGATAATGCGATCAAGAAATGGCAGCGATTAGAGAGGACACTCGGTGATATTGCAGATGGATTCGAGGGTATTGGTGATGCCGTTGGGGGCACTACTGGCGAAGTCATTAGTGCGGCGGGCGAAATTGCAACTAATGCAGCCAGTATGATTAGCAGCATTGTCACTCTTACTGAATCGTCGGCGGCAGCTATTACAACGACATCAACAACCGCCGCCAGTGCGATCAAAGCTGTTGAGCGAGCATCCGTTATTCTTGCTATCATTCAAGCGGTATTGACAATAGCAACTAAAATAGCCAGCCTATTTAATAATGATGATGAAAAACAAGCGGAAATAGACCGACTGCAAGGTAGAATTGAGCAACTGCAATGGGAATTGGATAATGCCAATGCAATTCGGCTCCAAGAAAATTCTTTTAATGCTATTCAGAAGGTAAAAGACGCTTATAATGATGCGACGAAAGCGATATTGAGCGCATACGGAAAACTAAGCCCCTTCGGGGAAGCCATCGTTAAGCGAATCAACGCGGCTAAAATAGAAGAAAAGGCAATCAAAAGTATAGCAGATGCCTATTCAAACCTTAAATATACAGACAGCAATCTTCTGGGGGAAAATAAGTTTAGTGATACCCGAGATAAACTTAACAATCTTGCAGAACAGCAGTTGTTGCTTCAAAAGCAGATTAATGCAGAGAACGACAAGAAAAAAACGGACAAATCAAAGATAAAAGAATGGGAACGTCAAATTCAAGAGCTTGGAGCCGAAGCCGCTGAAATGATTAACGAGGTCGTCGAAACCATTATTGGCGGAACGGCGGAAGAAATCGCAAAGGAACTTGGAGATGCGTTTATAGACGCATTTATGGAAGGCGAGAATGCGGCCGAAGCGTGGGGCGAAAAGGTGGACGAGATTGTCGCAAACATCGTTAGACAAATGCTTATAAGCAGGGTTCTTGAGGAAGAAATCGGTAAAGTATTCGATAAATATAAGGCTAAATGGTTTAAGGATGGCGTTTTTCTGGGGATGGAAAATGTTACCGACTCCATGAGCGGCTTTGCGGATGATCTTAACAAGGTTGGAGAGACATTCCAAGCTGTCTGGGACAGTCTTCCTGCCGAGACAAAAGAGTTGCTTGGAAATGCCGGAGCAGCTCGGCAGGAAGCCACGGAGAGAGGCTTTAAAGCCATGTCTCAAGATACCGGCGACGAGTTAAACGGCCGATTCACGGACATTCAAGGCAAGGTTACCGACATCCGCGGCTATGTAATGGCGCAGACGCAATCAATAATCGGTCTTTTAACATCTATGGCCAATATTGAAACAGCCATGTACGCAAGCGTACAGGTAAATAATGAACTGCTCCGATATGCTGTGATGACCTACATGGAAATTGTGGAAATAAACGGCAATACAGCAGCCATGAGAGTTGCATTACAAGGTATTCAAGAGGATATTGCCGCAATCAAGCGCAACACCAGTGAACTATAACATGAAAATTGGTAAAGACATAGCAGACCTTGACAAGTTCATCAACGGCATTGAGGATGAAGTTGTAGATTTCATGGATGAGAAAGCACGGGAGGCATTAATAAGACAGAAAGAAGCTCGGCTACTATCTGGCAAACGCGACTACCTAAACCACACATGGAACTTACGCAGCGCCCTTGGTTACGTAGTTACTTATGAAGGCAAAGAAAAACGGCGATTTATTGGCGACCAAAATCATCCAGATCCGACGGCGGCCATTGAAACCAATAAAGTACTCAACGAAGAAAATAAAGCCGGAACAAGCATTATTTTCGCAGATGGCATGTATTACGCCGGCTTTGTCAGCTCTAAAGGTTATGATGTGATAGATACAGCCGAATTATTTTTAGATAAAGCATTAAACGAAAGAAAATGAAAAGGGATTTACTCATAAACGGCTACGATGCCTATGCAATGGGTATCACAATGGGATCGGGTTTCATTGCAAGTCTAAGAACACCGGCAAGCCTCAAAGATTTTGTAGAGAATGACGACCCCAAAAAGAATGGCAAGCAGGTAATTTACCCCGAAGAACCGAAAGTTGCCGCCCGCGATCTGACGCTAACATTCGTGATCTTCGGTGACACGCTCGCAGAGCACACGTTGAACTACAACAGTTTTATAGAACTACTAAAAAGAGGCAAAATGGACATCAGCGTCCCTTCAATATCTGCGGATATTTACCACTTGACCTACATGGGCAATTCAGGCAGCTACATGATGTCCGCAGACCTTACCACCTCACAACTGACAGTAAAATTCAATGAACCCAACCCGGCAAACAGGGTCGCAGAAACAGAAAATATATGACAACCCAACACAATAAGAGTGTAGATGCCATACGGGCGATGGCACTACAAACGGGCGCTTGTAAAAAGATAAACCGCGTCCAAGACTTCCCCGAGCTAATCAAACTGATGTTTACCCCACAAGGGATCGAGTTCTGCCAAGACCACAACTTCCCCTCGATCGAAGTGTTCAGGGAAAACCGAAGCAATCTTCAAGGATTGGAAGTATATGTCGACGCTGGCGACATCACGCTAAAGGGCAAAGAATATGTATGCCTGGTCGGTGATACGAAGGCCACTATCGAGGCTTCCGGGGCTAAATTCACACATACAATCATATTGATGCACGGCGCACGAGCCCAGATCAATGCAAAAGACTACGCCGTGCTGAATATCGTAAATATCAGCGGGGAGTATTCGGTAAATAAGGATGGAACTGTTATTGTGTTATAAAGATAAAAGTGTTACACCCCGATGAACCCCTATTTTTACTTATATCTAAGGCGAGAATCAGATTTAAATAGAACTTGAAAATCATTATATGGGATTTCAAAATAACATGAATCAATCAGTTTATAGTTGGCATCGGGATATACCCGAAATCTAACCACGTCTTTACCCTCACTTTTAACTCGTTTTATAGTCATAATTAGGCTCGTAAGGTACAACTCATATCCTTGTTCAATATCTTTTATAAAAGATGAATAACTACGCTTTATATCATCTAAAAATACTGAGAATGAATATCCTACATCTCCTTTAAATGCATAATCCGTAAATTTAGAAAATATTTTAAGTGTTTCTCCATATTGTATATTCTTCATCGCCTCATAATCTGAATCCGTAATTAATGCAGATTTTAGCGACTTATAATAAGTCCATTCTAATTTCAAATTGGGATATTTAAATCGTCCATCCCAATAATCGATAAATAAAAATGTTAAACTATCAATTTTGCCGAAAAATATTGAATTAAAATTTGAGCTAAATTTCCCTTCTCCATAATATGGGCGATCTGTGTTTATTCTACTCTCCCATTTCCCTTTTTTAGGATTACGCTCCCAAAATAAAGCATATCTTATTTCCTTCGATTTATATGTTAGTGATGTAGGTTTCTCATCTATCCTATCCTGAGCAACAACGGTTGTTGCTAATACAACTAACAAGGAGAACCAAATTTTCTTCATATAGCACTATTATAACAAATTTAACCACATAAGTCTCCGAATTCGGGGACAATCAAACCAAATAAAATATTAAAATCTAAATCCCGCTTGTATTAAGAATGCGCCCATATTAGATGGGCCGTAAGTGCCGTTTTCTTGGATATTGTCGGCGATACCCAAAGATTGATACCCGATATTTATAAAAACACCTAATGTCGGGGCCACAGAAAAATCAACACCCAAACCGCCGGCTCCATAAAATCCTTTTTCATCGCCAAAACCATATCCGAGATTAGCAAATATATACGGTGCTATTTTGCTTTTAGTTAGGTATCCTTTTATATCTGCAAATACGGGAATTGTTGCGTGCCCATTATCTAATAATGCCAATCCAGCGCCTGCACCTAAAAAAAGATTAGGAATAATTCGGGCACCATGTATAGTTTCAATATAAAATCTATCCATTTGATAATCACCCATCCCGAAACCATAACCAATGTTCACCTCGCCTTGGTATCGCGGCGAGTTTTGTGCTTTGGCATAAGCGCATAAAACAGCGAATAATAACAGTAGTAAATACTTCTTCATACAATAAATTTTAGTGAGTTAGTAACCCAAATTTACAATTTCAAATTGGAATATCCAAAAAAGCGAGGAATGGTTTTAGCCATCCCTCGTCTTTGTATTTACGACTTTGCATCTATTCGCCATTCTCAACCCTTACATCATCCGGAAAAAGCAAATCTAACTGTTGGTATTGTTTCGGAAATGCGGCGTTAAGCATTTGCATAAATTTAGCCCAATTATACCCCGATGCCCGTCCCAATGCTTCAACAGCCGCTAAATGCTCTTTCAGTTTCGGGCGGCCCACATCTTCGGTTAAATGCTGGTGATGACGGTCTTTTCGCGTTCCTTTGTCTGTTTTCGGGTTGACTTTTTGAAGTTCGGTTAATATCACTGGAGCCAAACGTTCATAGACAATATCGTTAATCCATTTACCAACAACGCCAGGCCGCCTATGTGTTAACGTCCAACTCCATCCGTGCATCCTATATATCATTTCAAAGAATGAATCGTTAAAAGTTTTTACCCAACGGCTTGCCTCGTCCGAAATAAATTGTGCTAAGAACTTTTGAAGTTCATCTTTCGCCCTATTCTTATCCTGTTGGTATCCGGTTACCTCGTCAACGAGGGCTATAATACCGACTTTTGCAACGGAGCGAATAATGATATCCGCATTGCGAACGATCTTCGTATCATCGAAATCGCCGGCACGATTTGCATCTATTATGATAGAACAAATATCGACAAGCAAAGTTACTTCATATCCGTTAGTATCTGATTGCGAGCCACCTGCATCGACGCGTTTGAACTTTATAGGATTAGAAAGGCGCTCTGCTATACTTTGATCCCCGGCATAAAAATATGGAGATAGTCCTTTTATATTGCAAAAACTCTTCATCCACTGTCCGCTTTTGCTGTCATACCCTATTGCCTTCTGAACACCGCGTCCGGAAAATACACGTGTTCCGTCCTCTAATACATAACATGGTATTTCAAGATCACCTAATTTTAGAGGTGTCTTATCCGATCCGTAAATTGACTTTAATAACCTGTCCATTTATTTCAATATTTATTTTACTTCTAATTTACTTACATTTTCTTTCAACTCCTCCACATAGTCGATCAGCGCTTTCTCACTGTCGAATGTGAATGTTTCCCTCTGACGACGCACAAAGGCGACGAAATCACCAGAGTTATCAAAGAAGTCCCCAACTTCACAACCTATGGCTGCTGCATATAACTGGGGTGATATCCGGCAGTCCGCCTTGGTTCCGTGGCTTTATTCCCGGCTTGAAGTTCCGCCAAAGTTTCACTAACCAACTCGAGTTGCATCCGAGTATCTTCGTTAATGTCATTTTGGTCTTTGAATACTTCTTCTACGTACTCTTTGAGTTTCAATACTTCTCCTTGAAGTTCTGCCACCCGATCCACGGGAGGATTTGTAAGCATCTGTCGCATTGCCACGAAAGCCCGCATAATTGCCCTATTTACCCGTATCGCTGTATCGCTACGCAAGACACTCGAAAGCATAGCCACTCCCATTTCAGAAAAGGCGAATGGCATATAGCGACGGCCACCCCAATTTGAGGACGCATTTTGTGATGTTAGACTTGAGGTCGCAATTTGCGTCCTCAAAATCTCATATTCTTTTTCCGAGAGTTCGAACATGAAATCGTCGCCCTCGAAACGCTCGATATTGCGCCTTACGGCTTCTTTCAGTCGTTTTGTCTCCACTTGATAGAGTTCCGCCAAATCGAAGTCCAGCATCACCCGCTGCCCCCGTATCTCATATATCTTGCTTTGTATAGGTTGTAGTTCCATGTCTTTATCTCTCGGTTCCAAATATTTAGCCGCCGTTAATTCTTGCTGGGTATCGTCGCGTCACAAAGATAGTAAATTTATGCGTTGCGTTGGATGGCACAAATAAAAAACCGAGGCATTTGCCTCGGCTTATTTTAAATTTTGGCGAATTCGCCAAAAATAATGTTTTAGCAACTTATTTTTTGATAAAAGTCTTGTCGTTATTTTCAGTTAACCCATACTTTCGCATTTTAAATGAATTATCTGATTCTATGGATATTATACGTTTATCTTCTCTTCCATTAATCTCGCCACTTTCTGAATAGGAGTAAAACGAAATAATAGCATCACTATTATTTACACTAACGGAGTAATAGCAGTTTTCCTTTATTTCAAGTAAATGGTCATTAAAATATTCAACAAGATGAGCTGTCCCATAAACAACAATTCGACCATCAATTACAGACACTTTTTCTTGGGCTGACGAATATGGAGTAAATGTTATTTCTTCTGTTTCAGTAGTATTAGTAACAGGACTATATAGTGATCCGACAAACTTACCATCAAGGACTTGTAGGATGTCTTTTTCGACTTTAGAAGGTAGGTTATTATTCTCTTTATCTTTAGAACAAGCAATAAAAGCCATCGAGGCAATGGCTATACATAAGAGTAAAAACTTTTTCATATTTCTAATTGTATTGGTTAGTGCCGCAAAATTATAAAATTCCCCCCCCCGCCAAATTTTGAAAGTAAAATTTACTCCTGATGTAAAAATAGTGCAAAATCCTTTGTGAATTAAAAATAATTTCCCATATTTGTAACGCTTACATAAACTCAAGAGTGCACAAGATGCACCATTATTGGTGCTTTTTTTGTGTCGGAAATTGAACATACGAACGGGTAACCCTGTGGCGTTGCTGTAATGGCGCGCCAACCTCTTGAGTAAAGATGTAAGCAGCAGGTAGTACCCGTTCGTTTTTTTGTTTTATTAAATGCTTACATCTATGAAAAAACAATCGCTTCCGGAAACGGATTATCAAACTCGCTGCATCGAAGCCGAGCGAAAAGCGCAAGATTTCGAAAGCGCCTACTTCAAGGCCGAAGAGCGCTATTCCAACCTAATGGACGCCTATATCAAACTACAAGGTTACTATCTTGAATTGCTGGGCGCTGAAAAATCACCCCGCAACAAAATCAAAGAGATCGACCCGTTTATTCTGGTCAAGATGGGCCGCGGGATGAATATCGCTCAATGTAAATAGACCAACAGCTATGAACAATATACAAATCTTCAATAATGAACAGTTCGGGCGTGTACGGATTATTATGTCCGACGAAAACAAGCCGATGTTTCTTGCGAATGATGTAGCGAGATCATTAGGATATATGCGGACAGCGGATGCAATTTCAACACATTGTAAAGGGGTCGCCATTTTGCCGACCCCTACCGATGGCGGCATTCAAAGGGTGAAATACATCCCCGAATCCGACGTTTACCGTCTTGTCATGCGGTCGAAGCTCCCGCAGGCCGAACAGTTCCAGGACTGGGTGTGCGATGAAGTTCTCCCCACGATCCGCAAGACTGGCGGATACATGTCGGCCAAAGAGACGGACACGCCCGAAATGATAATGGCACGTGCCGTGCTGGTAGCCAATGACACTATAGCCCGCCAGAAGCAACAGTTGGAGCAGGCACACAAGCAGGTCGCAGCGCTCGCCCCGAAAGCCGAACTAATGGATAAAGTACTGGACACAGACCAGAAGATCGACGTCGGGCAGGCGGCAAAGATTTTGAACCTTCCCTTCGGCCGCAACACGCTCTTTCAACGGCTCCGTGAACGCGGTATATTCTTCTGCAATCGCAATGAGCCTAAGCAAGAGTATATTAACCGGGGTTATTTCGAGTTAAAGGAGAAGTTAATAGACCGCAACAACCACGAATCGTTCACGGTTATAAAAGTCCTCGTGACGCAGAAAGGGTTGGATTTCCTCGCAAGACAATTCGAAGTAGTCCAAACGCCAAAGAAGATGGCACCGATAAAGTAACCCCCGTATACCACTATTTCCACACCACGTTGGGGGCGCCTCGCAGAAATGCGGGGCGTTTTTATTCCCTTCCTTCCAACCTCACTACAAAGTGTAGTTAACTACATCCTAACGGTGTAGTGTAGGAGGGTAAAAAAGTCAGAGAAAAATTTGCATTTTGCTAATACGTGCATTATATTTGCAGCACGAATAAGATATAGACGTACGGGTCTATCCGTATAATGTGTAAATGAAAACAACTGTATAGAGCCCTAAATAGTTATTTTAGGGCTCAATTTTTTTAGCTACTAACTACACTAAATTTATGGCTGCAAATAAATTTTTCCAGCAAGAGCTTTTTAAATTCTCCATTTTCCCAAAATATCAAAGTTGCATTGATGATTTGGCTACAAATCTTGCCGACCCAGAGGAGTGGGACTTTTCAGATGACAAGAGAAAAAGTCACTCTATACTGAAAAATTATTTAGAACACATCTTCCGAAAATTGAGAGCAGAAAACAAAATCTGCTTTACAGCCAATAACGAGTATTGCTGCTTCAATACTGGGCTTGTCACTAAAAACCTGGAAGAAATATTTGCCTTCTTCTTCAAAAATAAAAATCAAGGTGAAGGAGTTCCGCCCTATGTTTTTAAATGTTTTTGCAAAAAAAGCGATGGTGCATTATTGCGAACATTTAAATCATCTTTGCCCAAGATAGCAGATTTTTTTCAAAAACCCGAAGACTTACTTTTTAATCCCAACTGCGAACTTATTCCTGATATAGATCATATCATCCAAGATAACCTAAGTCGTTTCCCAGCTGCTATGCAAGGGAGTGGTGATGCTGAAATTCGTCGCCGGTTGGAAGGGGCTATTGATGAAGCTCGTAAAAAAGTGAGAACGAACTATAAAACTGCGGTGCCCCAATTCTATGGCAATAGGATTCAACTATTGTTGCCACTATGTTTAACACCCAACTCCCCCAATCCTGATTTAGCATTGGTTGTACATAAAATTGAAAATAACACATATACCGCACGCACATGTCTGACGCTTAAAATGGCTTATAATAATGCCCGATTAATTGTTAAGCCTCAGAGCACATGGTTAAAACCGTAAAAATCATACGTAATTTAATACTGCCATTGTATTATGACTAAAGCAGGGAGAAATCCCTGCTTTTTTATTGATATTTTTACAGCTCCCCATTGTTATTAAAATGCACAGTCACACATTTGCACAGAGGCTTGAGGAATCGCCGAGCCCTTGATGCAAATGATTATTTACTCTCCGACAGGAACAGAAATATTGGACGCGCCAGTCACCAAAGAGGCTATCATCAAATATGTCCTCATGGGAGACTACTATATCGAGCTGCCCTTTAATCTCCTTGAACCAACGACATTTGCTCGTGGTTCCTACATCACATATAAAGGCCGCAAGTTCGAGATTATGTCCACGGTGCGCCCGGAGTTCGACAACAAGACCGGCGGCTATAAATACACTCTCAAATTCGAGGCTCAGCAAAACCACATGAAGCGTTTCGTATGCTTCTGGCTGGGTGGGGACAATCCCGAAGCCGTATTTCACAACACCACAGACCTCGAATCTTTCGCGGCGTTGATCGTCGCCAACATGAACAAGCAGCTCGGAGGCGAAAACTGGCAGGTAGGCACGATCACCGTTGACAATCCTAAAGCTACGAAGCTTGTATCGTTCAATGGCGATAAGTGCTGGGACATCCTCAATACGATTGCCGAAACCTTTGAGACGGAATGGTGGACAGAGGAAAACGGCGACCTCGTATCGTTATGCTTTGGCAAACTGGACTTCGGATCCCCCGAAGAGTTCAGACAGGGGAATGTAGTGAAAAACATTCCCGCAAAGAAAGGGGATGATTCGAGCTACGGCACCCGGTTCTACGTCTTTGGCTCTACTCGCAATCTTACAAGCGACTATGGGCAAGCTCCGCAAGGAGGTGAAACGAATCATGTATCTGAAATTCGGCTTCGCCTGCCGGACGGACAGCGGTATATCGACGCAATACCTGGTCTTTCGGGAAGCGACATTGTGGAGCAGGTCGTGTTCTTCGATGACATATACCCCAAGAATACGGAGACTGTCACCAGCATTGAGACCGTAGAGATCATCGAAGGGCAAACGGATAAGGCGTATGTCATGTACTGCAAAGACACGCCGTTCCGGCCTTCGGACATGATTAAAGGCGAAACCCTAGGTGCTACCTTCACGAGCGGCAGTCTTATGGGGCGGGATTTTGAGCTAAGTATAAACTACAAACCAGAGACGTGGAAACCGGAGGATGGATTTGATAAGAAGTTCGAGATCATCGCGCAAGTAGAATCATCCGGTGAAAGCCAACTTATCATCCCCAACGAAAGCCTGCATCCCGAGCCTGGAGATACGTTTGTCATAACAGGCGTAAAACTACCTAAAGAAAGGATCGAGGAGGCTGAAAAGGAGCTCTTGAAGGCCGGGGAATCATATGCCGCGAAACACAGCAGCGACACGGACGTATACGACTGCGAAACTAATCCCGTATACTGCCAAGAAAACAAGAAGAATTACGATGCCGGGCAAGCGGTTCGCCTTGTGGATCCACGCTTCGGAGAAAGCGGCCGATTATCACGCATCCAGGGATACGAAAAAAAACTATATAACGAATATATCGCCACATATACGGTAGGCGACAATACGGCATATTCTCGTATCGGCAACATAGAATCGGAGGTGAAGGCAAACCTGTACGCACAGCGCATAGGCGTTACCGAATCGGGAGCCTCAATCTACCTTATCACCCGCTACGATTCCACTGCCGCCGCAGACTACAATGCCTATTCCGCCAAGCGTGCACTATGGGAATTCGCCAACAAACAGTTCCCGGACACATTCAAAGGTAAAATGACCTTTGACGACGGTGCCCAGTTCGGGGGGTTCGCATCCGGCATGACTGGCTTTGGCGGCATAATCGACAAGAAAGGGAACGCAGAGATGCAGAGCCTGAAACTTCGGGGATTCCTGGAGGTACCGGAACTCCGCTACAACCGTGTCGAAATATCCATGGGCGATACGTGGTATGCTCCAAGTGCCGGGATCATCGAAAGCGTCGACACCGAAGCCCAAACCATCACCCTCAAGCTCGAAGAAGGCGAGATCGGAAGTCCTCGGGTCGGGGATATATGTATGGGCATCTTCCACAATTTGAACACTTCGGAGAATGCAACCGCGGATTATGACGATGGCCGTGGCAACAGGCGCTTTGCCGGGTTCGCTACCTGCTATTTCCGCATCACCGAAGAGCTGGATACTGCAACTTACAAGACATTCAAGTACCAACTACGCCCGGCATCGGGAACTTACCCCACCCAATATCATCCGGCGGCGTCGATGACCTTCGTGGGCTATGGCTCCTTCTCGAATGAGGATCGGCAGACCTCCCGCTACGAAACCCGGACATACCAGCGTTATTTAACGGGAGTTTCCGATTGGGAGTTCACTGCGTCCAATATCGCCGCGCAATATGGCGACCTGTCAAACCTGTCCGTATTCGGGATAAACATGACGGGATATTCGGCATACCTGAACAACATCTACATGTCGGGCGTCATTCATCAGTTCACGCCCGGCGGCGAAGAGGTGCCCACGATCATAGACCGCGGAGTGTGGAGCGCCACGGAAACATACAACCGCAACGACGACGTATATTGGAACAACGGGCACTGGCGCTGTCTGGTCGACGGCACCAAGACCGAGCCCGGCAAGGATGCCGAGGAGTGGGTATACTTAGGCGGATACGGGATGCTCGAAACGGTCAGCATATTCAAAAAATCGGAGAGCGAACCGGCGAAACCTACGGAGCTTAAAATACCGCCCGAAGGTTGGACTACGGAGACGCTCCCGATGTCGGATCAACGTCCTACATGGATGTGTACCGGCACCGTTGTCGACGGAGAGGTCAAATCATGGTCTGCTCCTCAGCGCGTATCGGGCGAACCGGGATCCGATGGGAAGGATGGTAAGGATTACGAGTGGATCTTCGCACGCACATCGGAATACAAAGCCCCTGCACAACCGCCCACCTCACAGCAGGACGATTACGTTCCCTCGCCCTCCGAAACCTCGGACGGGCAGGTGTGGACGGACGATGCCGTCGGGCCCGATAGCGACACTCCTTACGAGTGGGCCAGCAAGCGCGTGAAGGTAAATGGCATGTGGGGCAAATTCACCGACCCTGCGCTTTGGGCAAAATTTTCGTTCGACGGAGCGCCGGGTGTCGACGGAACCGATGTAGAATGGATATTCAAACGCACAAGTTCCAACACGGCCCCGAATACGCCGTCTGGCAGCGACGAAGACGGATATGTACCGAGCGGTTGGACGAACAACCCCACGGGCCCGAATTCCGAGCGCCCCTACGAATGGACTTGCGTACGCTATAAGACAGGCGGACACTGGAGCGGATATTCAGCAGCGTCCTTATGGGCGAAGTGGTCATTCGACGGCGCGGATGGTGTGGATGGTGAAGGTGTAGAATACATATTCACGCGTACGGAAACCGAGGATCCGGGCACCGTTCCGGATGTTCCCGATGTTGCGGAATACGATAATCCCCCGGCTCCATGGACGGATGACCCTACGGGAGTAGACGCCACATATCGCTACGAATGGGTGTCGAAGCGCAACAAGGTGGAAGGTGTTTGGGGCGCATTTTCCTCGCCCTCGATTTGGGCGCGGTATTCTTACGACGGGCAACCGGGGAACTGGACATCCTATGTATTTAAAAATAGCGATACGGAGCCAGCAAAGCCGACATCCTCCGACCCCATTCCGTCCGGATGGAGTGACGCGCCCACTGGTGTCGGTATATGGTGGATGTCCAAGGCTACGATAGACGCATCGACCGGAAAGGCCGGGGCGTGGTCGACGCCTATCCGCGTAACGGGCGAGGATGGGGAGCCGGGGCCGCATACTGACTTCAAATACGCCAAGAATAACAGCACCACCACGGCGCCGGCGCTGGTCAAAACGGATCGCACCCCCGCAGGTTGGAGCGACACCCCGCCGTCGCTCTCTTCGGGTGAATATCTGTGGATGACCCAGGCAGAAATAGACGCCAACAATAGTCTGTTGCACCCGACGGTAGGTTGGGCAACTCCGGTACGCATATCGGGAGAGCAGGGCCCTAAAGGTGATGACGGCGCCCCCGGCGAAGACGGCGCTCCCGGCAAGGATGGCTTGCAGGGTTGCATAATCCGCCTCACGGAATGGGCATCGGGAGTGGAATACCGCAATGACCTCGACCTTGTCTCCAATGGCCCCAGATACATAGACATAGTTACGATCTATGCGAACAACAAACAGCTGAAATTCCAGTGCAGCCAGACGCACACTTCGTCTGCTTCCAACAAACCGGCGGCGGGATCCGCGTCGGCATATTGGCAACAACTCAACGACATGGTGCCGATATATACGCCCCTGTTGTTCGCAGAGAATGCCGTCATCAACTTCCTGCAAGGTATGGAGTTCGTGGTGCACAACTCCAAGACAGACATTTCCGTGAATACTATCATCGCAGGGCTCGTGGGTGGCGATATTCCACTGTTCGTCGGGAACAGTACACCGTCGAATGCGCCGTTCAGGGTTGCTAAGGACGGGTCATTCGTGGCCACCAAAGCCGATATTACAGGGACTATCAACGCATCGAGCGGAACGATAGGCAACTTTACAATTGACGAAGGAGCATTAAAATCCACAGACAGCTTCGGTGATATGCTTCTATCTTCCAATCTGATTAAGTTTACAGGCAGTAAGACTAATCTTTATCTTGGAGTCGACACCTGGCCGGCATCAACGGGTGGTTCCCTCTATGGGCCTATAAGAGCAGAAGTAAGCCGCAGCGCAGCCGGCGGCACGGCAGGCAATTACGGAGTGTATATAAATGTCACCGGAGCAGCATTATCGGATGGAACCACTACCGCTGCACGTCAGTCCGGAAACCATGCCTTATATATCCCAGAGGGGTTCATAACGGGTTTCAGGCTGAGGAATGTGCGAACCTCTTCCAATAGAACCCTGACCGACATGGACAGCGTGGTGTTCAGTATGGCTACGAGCGAGATTACGCTGACTTTACCGTCTTCACCAAAACAAGGGCAGATTTATTTCATCCGAAAGGTCGGCAGCGGCAATGTCAAGTTGACGCGCGGGAATACCCAGCACAGGATATGCACCAATTCCAACTCTCAAAACAACACTGAAATTACCTTGGATTGGGGTAAGCTGTGGATCATATTGTGGGATCATATGAACAGTATGTGGACGGCCAACTGGTGCCAATATTAACACAAAAACAGGATATATGAAAACATTGAATTTAAAAGAGTTCAAACTGTTCACCGACATTTCCCGCGCCGGGCATATTGTCGTCGATGCAAGGAAAGAGTTTGCCAACGCCATATACATGGGCATGAACGGCATCGTAGCGCATGACCTGGCATTCCGCATCCTCCACAGCGAAGGCGGCATCGAAGTTTCCGACGAGGAGGAATTGATTATCGTTGATACCGCAAAGATGTGCAAGGCGGTATTCTATGACAGTATAATGTCCGCCCTCAAGAAAGAATAAACACTCGAAAGGAATATGAAACGCATCCGGATAGGCAAGGACATAGAGATACATTGGCCGATACTCACCAATGGGCAGCAGGTAGCACTCGAAGGGCGCGACCTGAGACTCTTCGTCCATTTGCCTTCGCATATGGACATTCCCGTCGATTTCACCACCGAAGGCAACACCGCGATTTTCACCATCAGCGGAGCAATGCAAAAATCCATCGGGGTGTACCGTCTCACCATGTGGGAGAATTTGCAGAAGAGAGGGCAAACGGCGGTCGACTACTGCAAGGCCTTCGAATTGGTTCCTACGACACTTTTGGAAGGTGGCGAAGACGAAAGCAACCTTACAACGGAAACTGTCAACCTTGAGGCGTCAAGCCTTGTTATCGGATTGCCCGGCGAGAGTGCTTACGAGGCATTCAAGAAATACAACCCGAATTCCGAACTTACGGAGGAAGAATATGCCGAAGCCCCTATTAACGCTGCAAACGCCGCGAACGAAGCGGCAAAAGCGGCAAATGACGCTGTAAATAAGGTAGGGGATATTGACAAACTCCTTGCCGAAAAGGTCGACAAGGAAGAAGGGAAAGGGCTTTCTACGAACGACTACACCGACCAGGAGAAGGAGAAGCTGGCCGGGCTCTCCAACTACGACGACACGGAGATAAGGAAGGAGTTGTCCGACAAGGCATCCAAGCAGGAACTGACGGAGGCTGCGGCGGGCGCACTGGCTGAAGCAAAGTCGTACACGGACACCAAGACGACAGAACTATGGAATAATGTCAGCGATGTGTTTGACGCCACGTCCGAGGAGCTCAATAGCAACATATCCGGCGGGGATGCGCAGACACTGACCGAAGCCAAAAACTATACAGACAAGGCGATCTCAGAAATTCCCACCCCGGACGTCAGCGGCCAGATCGAGCGGCACAACACCTCCCCCACGGCGCATCCCGACATCCGGGAACTGCTCAACACCTGCGTAGGAATGCCGGAGTTCAACGACAAAACCTACGAGCTGACCTTCACGACAAAGGGCGGTGCCAAGTTCATCATCGACCTGCCTATCGAAATGATGGGGCTGCATTACAACGAGGACACCCAATCTATCGAGTTCGTAAATGCCGACGGCTCCATATCCTCCATCCCGGTTTCTGACTTCGTGAAAGTGTATGTCGGCTCTATCGGTTCCGAGATACAGGTTACGGTCGAAGGCTCCGAAATCCGCGCCTCCCTGCTCAACAACACCGTATCCTGGGACAAGTTGACACTTGCATTGCAGGAGATGATCCAGGGCAAGGCCGACCGCACGGAGCTTCCCACGAAACTGTCCGAACTGGAAAATGATTCCGGATATGTGACTTCGGAAGAATTGAATGCTGAATTAGGCTACAAAGACCACGTAGCCTACATCCTCAAGGACTTTACGAAGAGCTATTATAATAATACGGGCTCGGACATCACGGATCGGAGCATGGTCGTTACGCCTACGCAGTCAGGCGTGACGTCTAACTTCTCCCTGACCAGCCGCATTCCGGTCGCAGCTTCGGACTTTATTTTCGTGCGCATGAAGCTGCGCGTGGACAAAGAGTGCTCTTTGCGGTTCATCACCTATTCGGACAATCTCGACCAGCGGGGCCGATGGTTTGCCCTCAAGGCAGACCGCACCTACGAAATCTACTACCGCGGCAAGGCGGCGTCGGTAGCGGGACGGCTGAATGTGGGTATCAGCATACCCGCAGCCACCAATATCGGCCAAAAGGTCACCATCGAGGATTTGATCGTCACGCTCAACAACTATGACGCATGGTGCGACGCCGAGAGCCGCGCCACGCTGAAAAACTTCGACACGGACTCCTTCACCGTGGACGAGGGCGGGACGGGGCATTTCTTCTCGGTCGCGCAGGCGTGCGACTTCGCAAGGGACGCCTTCGATGTCGTGAACAACGCGGTCACGGTATTTATCCGCAACGGCCTTTACGATCACGAGGCTCCGAAGAATGTGGCGATGGGTTACCCGTATGCGATCATCAACAAGGGGGCGAACCGCATATCGCTTATCGGCGAGAGCCGCGACGGCGTCATCGTCTCGTATGAGAACAACTCCGTGAACCGCGCCAAGATCATCGAGGCGGGCGGCGAATGCACCGTCGCCAACATGACCGTCAACTGCCTGAACGACGAGAGTTATACGGACACCAGCGCCGGCGGCCACCAAGTCTGCTACTGCGTACATGTCGATTCGACATTTGCCGCCACCGAGCGATATTTCACGACGATTCGGAACTGCAAACTCTTCAGTACGTGCCATTCACCCGTCGGCGCGGGCCTTGCCGACAACCAGACCATTCGGTTAGACGGCTGCGAGTGCGTCAGCGACACGCACGTAGGCACTTCGACGGGCGCGGCCACCATCCACGCAAGCACCGATGCTGCGGCGAAAAATATGGCCGTCGAGATCATCGGCTGCCGCCTGCTGTCGCTCGACGGAACCAAAGCGCTCTACATGCCCGATGTGGCTGGCGGTGCTCCCTTCACGCAGGTCGACGTCACGCTGCTGGGCAACACCTACTATACCACGGGGCCGGAGATCACCGATGCCGACTTCTTGTCCAGGCACAAGCTCACGCCGTGGTCGGATGCTTCGTTCAGCGAAATTTCGGTTATCGCGCACTCGGACTGCACGCTCGAAGCGCGCGTGACGCACCTCGAAGGGCTGCTCGTGGAAGTGCTCTCGGGCAAAGTGCTGATCCCGGAGTTGCAGGTGAAAAAACTGGGCGTGTGGGGCGACAACAACCTGGTCGTCACGGGCGAGGGTGCGCCGACGAAAGCCCCCGACCGCGCGGGGCAGTTCTATGTCGATACGAAGAACAACGCGGTCTACCACTCCGTGGGCAACGGCGCGGTGTCGGACTGGAAGAACGCTTAAACTACATACAACATGTCACAAGTCAACAAATACGCCGACAAGGCGGGTTACACGGCCGACAAGAACCGCAAGGGCACGCAGTCGGCAGTATCATACATCGAGGACGACGGGGCGCTCATCTACGACGGCGTGAACGTCGTGGTGGACAAGCCGGCTGCCGGGGTTGGTGACCTCGCGGTCTTCGACAAGACCACGGGAACTATCCGCTTCGTCAAGGGTGCGACGCTTGTTGCAGAGCAGTTGCCGCCGCAGCTTGTCCCCGTGGCCGTGGTCTACGCCCGGCAGGGCGGGCGGGTGCTGATCGTGTCGCTCCGCAACGCGGCATCCGAAGTTAGATGGGCATATAGCTATGAGGTGGCATTGTCGGGCTTCAACCTCGCCGCGGGCGGTGAATTCACGCTGAACATCTATACCAGCGAATTCTCGTTTACGTACCCTGCGGGTTCGACATTGGCAGACATTGCCGCACTTATAAATTCTAAACCGGAACTCAAAGCTACATACTCCTGGGTGGCCTCGGCCTCCGAAGAGCTTTCCGCGGTTGTCATGACATGTGATGCATGGTCTACGATAGAGGGGCACAAAAAGATTTCGGCAACAGGCTGCACGTTGACGCGCCGCGCCGTGGATGTGGATTACCAAAGTATCCTAATCTTGGACACGGGTGAAGCGGAGTATTACATCCGCCGCAAGAATGGTGTGAAGGCAACTGCGGCGGGTGGTGTCCTCGACCAGTTCGCGGAATATTATTCGGAGAGAGGCCAGAAAGCCACGGGGCAGAAGCCGGGAAGCGACATAATCATTCAGGAAAGCGTTTTCACCGAAGCCGACAACCCCGATCTGGTTGCCGTGTATCCCACCTACAAGGACTACCTGTTCGCCGAGCACATGGTACAATATCCTACGGCGTTCGGGACGATGTTGCAGGATGGCAAGATCAACACGAACCTGATCGGACGGCTTACCTTCGAGGACATTTATGGTAAGACACAGTACCGCTACCCAGCCGCTGCGGCCGCTCTCGACTTCGGCATCACCGTGGAAGGGATGACGACGGGACTGGAGGCGGGGGCATGGTGGCTGCCGTCGTCGGAAGAGGTCTACCTGCTGATGCACGACAGGGTGCGTTTCGTCGCTGATGTGGAGAAAGACCCCGTAAACCGTACCCTCTTACGCTTGAAAGCTACCATGTGCTATGGTTATAATTATTATGTCCATACTTCGTGCGAGCAGGCGCAGGGAGGCATATTTATTTACAGCTGAGGCGCTGGCACCGTGGGCTATACAGGCAAATGTTTTAAATTTTCCGCCCGTCCGGTCTGCGTCTTATAACTATCAGAATCATGGAAACACAACGACAGATCGACATCCTCGAATCGCGGCAGCTCGAATTACGGGCGGTCATGGCCAAGTCCGACGACAGGGCGGCCAAATGCATCAAGTCCGGCCTTGACTTCCGGGCTGCCTATCCTCTGGATTATGAGGAGTACGAAGCGGCCAACGCGGAGTACAACGCGAACGAAAAGACCCTTGCGGAGCTGAGGGCCCGGCGTGCCGAAGAGCTGGCCGCCGAAGAAACGGTTATGGACTTTCAAAATACCGGGCGATGAAATGGAGGCATTGTGGAGGTTTATAGAAAGGTTGTGCGAGAAAGTATGGCAGGTGTCGATAGGTGCCCTGGTGTACATGTTCAACGCCATAGCCCCGATACACGACATACTGACGGCCTGCATGATTATATTCGCCGCGAACTTTTTCACGGGCCTGTTCGCCGGCGTGCTCGTACAGCACGAAGGATTCATATTCCGCAAGGCTTTCAAGTGCATATCCGAGGCTGCGGTAATATCGGGACTGATGGCCATGATACTGCTCGTCGGGGACAACATCGACAACCACGACGGGGCGATGTCGGCGATCTCGCTCGCAGTATATGCCCTGATATATTTCTACGGGGTCAACATCCTCAAGAACCTGAACCGCATATTCCCGAAGAACCGATACATCGACTTCCTGTACTATGTGCTCTCGTTCGAGATGATTAAAAAGATTCCCTATTTGGGAAACTACAAACAAAAACAAAAGGACAAATGAAAAAGAAATGGATCGTATGGAGCATCGTTGCGGCCGTGGCCGTAGTGCTCGGAATCGTATTCCCGCGTTACATCCTCGTGGGGGTTGTTTGTGCTATGGCCGGATGGGTCGGGCATATCCTGTACACTAAACGTTTTGCCTGATGAAGCATTTTACAATGGCGGAGCTTACGCGCTCGGCCACGGCCCGTGCAAAGGGCCTGGACAATACCCCGACGGCGGAACACCGCGTCAATATCGAAATGTCCGTCGCGCAGCTGCTCGACCCGCTGCGGGAGGCGTGGGCGGTGAAATGCGCCAATGAGCAGTGGGGCACGCCTGCAATCCGGGTTTCGTCCGGTTACCGCGGCTTCGCGCTCAACAAAGCCGTCGGGGGCTCTGCGACCTCGGCGCATTGCGTCGGCTTCGCGTTCGACCTGGTGCCGGACAACGGCCGGCTGGCCGACTTCAAGCGCTTTTGCCGTACGTGGCTCAAGGGCCGCGCCTTCGACCAGATGATCTCGGAGGACGAGGATGCCGCCGGCACGCCCCGTTGGGTGCATATAGGCTACAAGAACCGCCAGGGTGGCCAGCGGCGGCAGCTGTTGACTATGCGTGCGGGCAAATATATCCCCATGACGGCATGAAACGCTTGATCCTCTACCTGCTCGCCGCCCTTGCTGCCGGGGTGCTGCTCTTCGGCTGGGGGTACCGCCGGGGTGCCGCGTCGGTGGTTGTCGAAGAAACGACGCGCATCGACACGGTGTTCTACCCGCGGCCGGAACCGCTGCCCGGCACGTACCGCTTCGCCGACATCTCGGTGCCGATGCTGCTCTTCGCGCCGCCCGACACGGTAACGGAGACCGTCGTTGTGAAAGTCGGGGCAGACAGCGTGCAGATGAAGGTGGCGATGGAAACGCGCCCCTACTCGGACAGCACCTACCGGGCACAGGTCAGCGGGCCCCGGATCGGCAACCTGCGGCCAACGCTCGACTGGATAGAAACATACGACCGCACGACCATCCGACAGCAGGTAGTCACCCGGCGAAGCCGCTTCGCCCTGACTGCCGGGGTCGGGGCGGCGTACACGCCGCAAGGGTTCCAGCCTACGGTCGGCGTAGGAGTAGGTGTTATTTTATGGCAATTCTGACAGGTATGAAGATAATTTATAACGACATCATCCCCTTCAAGGGATACAAGGCTATCAATCTGTTCGGGATCGTATTTGCCCGCAAGTCCGCCCGCCCGTTGTCGGATAAAAATAAAAACCACGAAGCGATACACACCGCACAGATGAGAGAACTGTTATATGTGCCCTTCTACATCGTCTACCTATTGGATTGGGTATTTCACGGCTTCAAGTACCGAAGGATAACTTTCGAACAGGAAGCATATGCCCATGAAGATAACCCTGAATACCTTGAAATACGAAAACACTACGCGCAATGGAAGAGATGATTTACATATACTGGGATGACTTCCCATCGGTTGTAACCGAATAACGGGCCTTGGGATACGGGCATAAAAAAGTCCCCAACGCTTTCCCGCATATACCACTATACGATTGTGCCAACGCACCACATTGAGGACTTATTCCTTGAATCGGTGTGTTGGCTTTTTGTATAGTGGTATAACAAATTTATAATAAAAAATCGGGAAAGCATATGCGTAAATCGGAGCTTTTTGCACAAATACTCGAATGTGTTGCATTTGAAACTGAAATAGCCAAAGAACAAATCCTTTCGAAGGATAAATTTCAAGATGTGGTCGATGCACGTTACATGCTCGTGCACTTCTGCCATAAAAACGGCATGTACATCACCGACATCGCCCGGATGATGCGCTTCTCCCGCCGGGCCATAGAGAAGATGGTCGCCGGGTTCGATGAACGCAAGCGATACAGCCACCCTATATTCGAAATACAGTGCGAACTTATTGCGAAGAAGTTGCCTCCCATCTGCGCCCCAATGAATTGATATGCCTGCCGCCCGCAGCCACCTTTGCAATGTTGCAACAGGTGAACGCCCGGCCTTGACAGGGGCGGCAATCATTCAATAATTATTAAAAATGGGTTCGGATAAAACTTATATTTTCGATGGAGGCGGCTCGGGTGGCGGCCTTGACATCGCGGCTCTCGTCTCGTCAATGATGGGCAACAAGGGCATGGATCCCAACCTCGTAGCGGCACTCATGAACGGTAACAACAACCGTGGTGCATGGGGCGGTGACGGGTGCTGGTGGATCTGGATCATCCTGCTGTTCTTCTGCTGGGGCGGCTTTGGTGGCAACGGCTTCGGCGGTAACAACGCCAATGGCCTTCCTGCGCAGCTCAACGGTGACGCCGGACGGGAACTTCTTATGAACGCAATCCAAGGGAACGGCGCAGCCATCAATCAGCTGGCATCGTCGCTCAACTGCTCTACGCAGCAGATTCAGAACACGCTGTGCAACATCCAGGGCACCCTCGGCATGTCAAGCCAGCAGATCATCAACGCTGTACAGTCGATGGGATGCCAAATCGGCAACCAGATCGCCGCGTGCTGCTGCGATATGAAGCAGGCCATCAATGGCGTCAATGTGGGCATGGAGCGCGGATTCAGTAGCGTTGCCTATGAAACACAACGTCAGACCTGTGATTTACAAAACACAATTCGCGAAACTTCTCAAAGCGGGACTACAGCGATAATTTCCAAACTGGATCAAATGCAGGCAGCTGCATTGCAGGATAAAATTGATGCCCTGCGCGAAAAGAACAGCACGCTGACCACGCAGCTCAACCTCGAACACCAAAACGCCTACATGGCCGGTGTTGTAGGACAGGCTGTAGCACCCGTGAACGCCGCTGTAGCGGCTTTGCAGAATGACGTGAATAGCATCAAGTGCAAGCTGCCCGAAACGGCTACCGTGCCCTATTCGCCTATTGTCGGTGTGCCTACGTGTATTGCCGCACAATATGGTCTCGGATATGGTGCAGGGTTTGGCTTTGGGGGGAGCGGCGGATTTTGGGGATAATGCTATTATTCGCCGATAGGTGAAATGTTCTTTGACTTACTGATAAGAGGCTTCCCAATCCGAAAGCCAGCGCCAATGAAATCCTTTCAATGTGCGAGTTGGTTTTCGAATGCATTCATATATTCCTCCGATGTGAAATCCGTGTAATTGATGGGCTTCGGATGCTGTTTTATATTTTGCAACCAATATTCCATTTTTAATCTGGACAATTGGCTTTCTGTTTTTCTTGTTGGGTATTCTTCGTGCTTTTGCTGCACACTCTCTTGTGACAGGGTTAAGCATGTTCATTGAACGAGTACACCAACGAAGATTACGTGCCACATTGTTCGTCCGGTTCCCATCTATATGGTCTACATATGCATAGTTATTAGGATTGGGGATGAACGCTTTAGCAACAAGCCTATGGACTAATTCAGTCTTATCTACTCCGTGTAGGGATGTAAGTATAACTCTCAAATATCCTCCCCGATTTGGGCGAGGAGTTAATATGCGAGGTTTAGTCATCCAACTATTGTTATTACCTCCGCTCACGCGATGGGATAGCGATGAAACCCTACCATAATCAGATACCGCGAAATAGCCGAGCGTACCATCAATAATACGCCATTCTTCTCCTTCGAGAGCAACACTCTCTATGAATTCCCGATTTGTCATTGCCAAACAATTTAGTGGTGCCAAACGAGAAAAAGAGGGAAGGACGTTTGGCAAGCCCTTATCAGTTGGTCATGACTCCAACCTATCCCGATGTAAAATTAGTTATAATAACTTAAAATACAAAAATATGGCAGTATTCCCATTTCAGTATGTTAACCGCAGAGGCATACCGGTACTAAAAACTACAGGCGTGACAGTGGAAACCACAGGGGTTGTGTTTTCCTTTCCCAACCACGCATTTGCAAATTCGTGGTACCGGGGACTCGTGCTGGTTGAGTTGGTACAGGAAATCCCTGCCGGCACAACGGGAACACTTCCCGTGCTGTTTGAAACCAACGGGCAAAATAAGAATCTGACGACGTACAACGGAGCAAATGTTACAGTATCGGATATTCCGGGGTCAGGGGTATACCAGATATGGTATGACAAGCAGACCGATACTTTGCAATTGATGACCGGTGCCGTCTGAATTAAAAAAACAATTAACCGAAAGACGGGGAGGAGGGCTCCTTCTCCCCTATCTTTCACAAATCATTAACCAAGATGTTTCAGAACTTGAGAAAAGGCTCCTTAGTCTACGTTTTCGACAACAGGGAACAGCCTAAGTTTTATACAGCCAACGTAAAAGATGTATCGGCACCGTATTTCCCGCCCCAAAAGCCTGGGCAATTCTCGCCGATGCCGCAATTCATCAACATCTCGATAGAGGGCAACGAGCCCTGGGGCGTCCCTATGCAAGCGGACATCGTTTCGAAAGACGGCCTTACCGTAGCGACGACACGTGAAGTGTTGAAGCCGACCATCATGGAGGCACAGCAGGCAAGCCGTGACATCGTGGAATCATTCGACAGGCACAAAGCCAACCTGAAGGTCTACGACGAGATCCTGATGCAGCTCGACCCCGAAGCTGCGCGTTCAAAGGAGCTCGAAGCCGAAAACAGGGAGTTGCGGAAGATGCTCGCTGACATGAACGAACGGCTGAGCCAGATACCGACGGCGGAAGAACTGAGGAGCCTTGTCAAGTCTGAACCACCTGCAAAAACAAAGTAACTATGGGTTGGAGAATCATAGGTGAAGGCCGTGGCAGCTTCGGCGGCCACGAAGAGGAGATGGAGCGGGAGCTCCGACGCGCCTACGAAGAAGGCTTTGAAGAAGGCCGGCGTGAAGGCCGTGGCGGATACGGTGAGCGTGGCAGCTACGGACAAGGTGGCGGCTACGGCGAACGTGGCGAGTATGACCGCGGCGGGTATGAGTATGACGACGCCTACGGCGAACGCCGTGGCGTAAGGGGTACAGGCCCCTATTCGCGGTATCGCAGGCGGTAAACCGGAGGGAGGGGGCCGCAGTGCCCTCTCCTATTTTAAATCGAAAAATATGGACAGGTTAGATACACATGAAAACTTCCCGGCAGGGTTCCGGGAATATCTCGAAAATTACGGTTGGCACTTTTCAAAGAAGATGTGCGAATTCGCCGTTTCCCGCATGAAGGACAGGAACGGCAAGAAGATCGAGCCCTATTCTAAGGATAAGGTGGATGCGCTGCTCAAGCAGTACGGCATCGAACTCAAAAAGGACAAGGGCTATGATTGCGTGTACGTCTGCAACATGGCATTGGCGGACTATTTCGGGTCGTCGATACCCAATCCACAATACCTGGCGATGTTCATACGTGACTATATCAATGACGAGGACGGCTACGACGGCTTGCCATTTACACGTTACTATGCCGATACCATCGGCTCGGGAACACCCATCCTGTGGGAAGAGATGATGTAGCCATGGAAGAATATCCCCAGATCAGCGAATTCACAAACGACAACGACGAAATCGATGAAAAATATCGCAACGCTCGTCCGTAACCTGCCTGCCGACAAGTACCAGGAACTAGCCGGGGCGGTGAACGACGTATTCGAGAACAAGCGCTTCAACCGGGCACAACGCAGAAGGCTGGCGCGAAACTGGCGCAAGTACGGAAAAAGGGAGGAAAAATGAAGATTCGGGACTTGAGTATTCACAAGTATGGTTGGACGTTGCGCATATATTATGCCGTGACGTGCTACTATACGGGCGAAATACTCAAGTCCCTTACCGACATCGGATGCCCCGATACGGTTCTTCATCGCGTACAGGGGAATATGGAAAAGTGTGAAATGGATACGGGATTCACCTACTCCAACAAGGAGCATCGGCAAAGTGTCATCGTAATAGGGATGCACTCCTCGCCGTGGGAATTTCTCAACAGCTTTGAGCACGAACTGCGGCACCTCGTAGACGATATAGCCCTTACTCTCGGCCTGCCGATGGCCGGGGAAGAGGTAGCATACCTTACTGGCGAAATAAACCAGGCGCTATGGGAAGATGTGCACCAATTCACCTGTTGTAAATGTAATGGACATGGAAAAAGATGACACCCAATACTGGATGGCGATGCTCGAAGTGAGCGAATGCTGCGCACCCATATTCGCTGCCGTCGTATGCGAGTTGATGAATACGATGTAGTTATATTTCCGGGATTAAATCAACGGCTTCACGCTTCTTTTCGTCAATGATTTTTGCGTATATCTGAGTTGTTTGGATATTAGTATGACCGAGCAACTTAGATACAGTGTATATATCTGTCTTATAAGTTATTAGCAATGTTGCAAAAGTGTGACGCGACACATGATAAGTCACATGTTTTTTTATGCCCGCTTTTTTAGCCCATTTATCTAAATATTTCTCAATCACCCATACCATTGGGAGAGAAAATATAATCCCGGTCTCACATTCTGTTTGAGGCAACTGATTTAAGGCATTTGCAGAAAGGGGCACCCAAATTGGCGTGCCTGTTTTTTGCTGTATTACGCGCACTTGCCTTTTATCGTCATCTATCCATTCAATATCTTCCCATCTTAATTTCTGAATGTCCGACAAGCGCAACCCACAAAAGCAACTGAATAAGAATGCCCTTTTAACCATATCATATTCGCAGGGCGTGTTAATCAACTTTTTGATTTCCTCCATCACAAGAAACGTGCGCGGTTTATTTTCGGCTTCTGGACGGTCTTCTGCCGATATGGAATCAGCATTATTTAAAATGGCAACTCCTGTTGCCGTCCGTCAATATGATCTCTTTCCTTTGTTTTAAACCTCCGCCACGAAATAGGCGGATTCGGTTCCCTGTATTTACCCCGCGTGGCTCGGCGCCTGTCGCGCTGCGCCCGCAAAAACTGGAGCTTCCTCTTCGCTTGGTTGATCCGATGATTGCATATGCCATGTATAATTATCATCAGTTCTTCCCGGCTCAGTTCATTTGTCCATACCGTATAGTCGGCGATAGTTGGCCGCCCTTCCGCCCTTCTCCCCATTTGCTTTTATCGAAATAAGTTGCTACCTTTGGAGTGATGTGTCAAAGGTGGGGCTTGAGAGCGCTACAAACGCAAAGGGCTCCGGATCAGGGAGCCCTTTACATTGCCGGCTTGATTCCGGTAAAGGCGATCATAACTATTATTGCCAGTATTACGACCAGCCAAACTATTATGGTTGTAGGCCTTTCATTATATTGCTTTTTCATAATTTCTTCTCCGTTTTCTCCAGCTCTTCAAGGAGGGCATCGGCGAGGGCGATAGCAAATTTGACACCTTCGGCAGACAGCCGACTTACTCTAGCGCACGACCCCGCCAATGCATATCCGGCATACACCCGCCGCCAGTACTCCCGGTCAACTGTTAAGTTTTCCTTAATAGTTGGATCAACCTTTTCGGTAGCTTCGTCGATATGCTTCCCGTACTCTCCCCGCGCCAGCTTCTCGGCGTAGTCGTCGTCGCGCATCATCAGGTCGGAAGCGTCTTTGAAATCTTCAATGATTTCACCTCGTTCTGTCCATGAGGCGCTTTGCTCCCAATCGCCCATATCAATTAAGGCCAATATGGGCTTCCTGCCACACCCTTTGCAGTCAAATGCGATAATTCGCGCATTCCTCCCGTCCCTCGTGCACACGGCCGCACCTCGCTTGGCGGCCTCTAAATCGAAATTCTTCATGCTATTCAGTTTTATTAAATTTACCACCAAAATAAACCTCCCCACAAAAGGGTAAACACCAACGTTACATTTATCCATGAAATTGATAAAAGTAAGCCGTCAACGTCGTAATCGCGCCACGGCCGATCGTAGATATTTTTCGCCCAAAACAATAGAAGGATATACACCACTACTGCCACGGTATTATACCAAGTCATTGCTATCATAGTTAGTATCTTAGTTATTTCAGTTTTTCGAGATTTTGCGAGAATCTCGCTATTTTTTCAAAGCGGAGCGTCGCAATCTTTGCACGCCCCTCTGTGTTTGAATAATGCATAGAAGTGTCCGAATAGCCACACCTCCAAATATCTATGGCCTGCGGTGTGCTCGTGACACCAGCATTTCCCTATGCGTATCTTAAATATATTCATACTCATTGCTATTTTACTAATTCAAAAAGTGTTTTATCCTTCGCTATCGTCCCGATTTTCACCCGTTCCGCCTCTTCTTTAGTGTCGAACTTTAATACCATTCCTTCGCGTATTGGGCATCCATTATCCCGCCAAAGTACATAAACCATAAGACACCACTTGTCGTCCCAAAACGTGGGCGTCCCGTATATCTCAGCCACGTAAGCATATATTTTACGGGTGACTATTTGACAGATCAAATCGCTCATTTCACCAATTCAAATTCGTAAACCACCACCCACGGGTTCCGATCCCACGTTCCACGGCCGGACACCTTGTCGATAAGTGCGGCGAAGGCTTGCCTGGGTGTATTGAAGGTTTCCTCGTACTCATGCCCCGGTAAAGCAAATAATTCGTATGGACGCTCCGCGGTCGTTAAACATTATCTTCTGCATGGCTCTGCTGTTTTATAAGTTTCTCTTTTAAGTTCCAAACCCGCATACATCCAAGCCGGGCCGCGGTAAGTTGCTCTTCAAGGAACAGTTTACGACCACCCCGATGCGGCCAGCCACCGCCGTAATGTTTGATATTACCCTCTTCGGACACGCATAGCACCGACGGGCGACCTGCGCCATATTTCTCCTGCAAGAACTCCGCAACTCGCGCGGAGATTGATTCCGGGACGCAGTAGTAAAAGTTGTAGACGCGCGGATCGTCGTGTTCATGCCCTTTCTTGAAATCGGCTTTGAAATCTGCCCACGACCGTTTGATCTCGATCTCGGTCAAATACCCAGATTTGGTAATTATTACCAAATCCGCCTCGTAATTGAGCAGACCCCACGAAAGATTAGGAATGAATATATCCTGCCGCTTGTTCCAAATCCCGCTATTGCGTAATGCGATCTGAATTTCATCGACTGTTAGTTTCGTGTCCATATTTACGCTTGGTTTAGGTTGTTCAGTCTGTCGATCTCGACCTTCAAATTCATCTCTGCACTACGCACATCCCGTTGCAATTCCTCCAGCCGAGCTATTTGCTCCTCGTCCATCCGCGGGCATCCCCGCAGCCAGCTGTCGTAATTCGGGGTTTCCAATTTGCCGCCACAAATCCCTCCGACACGCATACGGTAGTCGTAGTACTTGATGTATTCCTCCTCCGGAGCGTCCCGGTCGATGTCCGTCAGCATATCGGCCATACTCACGAATAGATCGCCTACCTCTGCAATTCCTCCGGGGTCGTTGCCTACCCACGCATCCGGCTCATAATCGTAGCCGTGCTTCTCGCAAAAAGCAGCCAGATAGGCGTTGCAAGCCGAGTTGTAATTCAGTCTCAGTTCTTCGAGTGTAAGTTTCATTTTGTGGATAATTTGTTAATTCTGTCGATCTCGGCGGCGATCATGGCGCCGGCCTCAGCTAAACACCGGATGGCATGATCGTACCTTTCGTCTGTAAAGTGTTCATAAGCCCACCCCAGAACACTTCGAATCAAATGCACCCTTGAATCAGCACTTTCCCATGTGCATATATCGGCTCGCTTATCGGCGATCATCTCAAGTCCTGTTTTCATGGGATTCTATTTCTTTTTTGAGTTCCTCGATTGATTTTCTGAGCCGCTCGTGTATTTCCACGGCGCGATACATAAGCCAAACAGTAACGATTCCGAGGATTGAAAGCAACGCCCACGCTATAATTTCATTCTTCATTTCTTTTTGCTTTCTTTGAGTTTCACCGCAAGCCGGGTGCATTCTTGGATGAATTCCTCAAAATCGTCAAGTGATAGCCATACATCAGAATCGCCCATCTCCAGCCTAATATCCTTTTTATGGATAATTTCTACTGATATTTTGTTATCATCAAAACTATCTTTGAATGTTACTTTTGTTTTCATCTTCTCTTCTGTTTTAGTTCCGCAACACGGCGGAGGTCATCGCCTTATTTTTTTGGCAAATTGCTATATCCGTTGCTGAACATCCAAATTCCCGCAACAGTAAAAATAACGTGCAGCGCAAACCTCCACCAATTCGCCACCGAGTAGTCGTGTTGCGCTAAGTTTCCCGCAACAAAGGCGATCAACAGTCCGCCTATTGTGTCAAAGGATGCTTTTGTCATGGCTCGTCCTTGTATTTAATTTCCACGCTGTCCATCTGTTCATCCGTGATATTGATTTGGTGCTTATCCTGAAAGACACATATCCTCCTCCCTATCTTGTTGTATTCGTCTATCGTCAGCATATCGTGACAGTATAGATAGCCTCGGCAAATCCACATGATTGCCAATTCCTCTCGCCTTTCGGCCGCTGTTTTCTCTTTTCCCATATTTCTGTCTTATTCGTGAATCTCCCGCCAGCCGATGATATTCGCATCTGGAATCATATAATTTGTACGGCTTACATTCCAAAAACGGTGACCCAGCTCATCTAAATCCATGTTGCAAACCGACACCTTTCCTTTATCCGTTTTGACTTCAACATCTCTATGTTCTTCCGGCAGATCCTCTTTCGGGTCGTGCCAGCGCGTCAGCTCTGCATGTTCGGATTTTCCGAATTGGATAAGCCATTCAAGGGCTGAGAAGGTAGGAATACAGCATCCCACACACCCCCGGTCGCAATTCTTTCGATCTCCGCAATCTACGCAGATGTTTTTTTCGCAAAAGGCTTTTGCTCTTTCCTCAATCGTTTTCATACCCGTCTATTTCTATGTCTATCAACTTCTTTGTGTTTTTTAGCGAAAATGAGTGGGCAAATCCACCCCCATTTTCGTCGACAGCTTCCCATGCCACCTTTTGTTCAGGAGGGTAATAGCCAACGCAAATCACCTTGAAGCCCCGATACTCATAGTGTCCAGCACTTAGCCGTTTAGCACGGTGTTTAGTCTTCCCCATTTTCATTCAGTTTTTGGATGAAAAGTGATTTTGTGGCACATTTATCGGGGCCTAATGCGCAGACCCCCGTTTCATAACAGATGCATCCGATGCAATACGCCTCAATCGCTTTCGCCCGCATCCGCTCCTCGGCTTCCTGCTCGGCAAGCTCGGCTGTGTGGGTCATTGCCAATCTCAACCGCCTTTCAACGTGGTCAGGCATATCAACTGTAAGGTTGTTTATGCACCCGTCGATAAATTCCCTTGCTTTTTCGCTTTTCATGGTTAGGATGTTTTAGTGTAACGCCCACGTCTTGTGCATTGCAGCGATCAGGTCTATATACCCTTTGTATTCCTCTATCTGCT
>ULQO01020252.1_pt1 | contig 43641 bp, 29 predicted proteins | sample 1954601 | NCBI WGS metagenome assembly ULQO01 (sample SAMEA4835658, study PRJEB28245) | human gut metagenome | biome: gut microbiome; material: fecal sample | place: Denmark | collected 2008
TGGGTGCCATTGTGGACGGCTGGTATGGGGACAATGCCATGACTGTGCCTGTGGGCATGGTGGCTCCTGAAACGCTCCGCCTTCTGGCTGCCACGGAGGAATCCCTGTTCCGCGCCATTGACTTGGTGAGGCCCGGGGCTCTGCTGGCAGACGTGTGCGGCGCGGTGGAAGCCTTTGTGCGCCCCCGCGGCTTTACGGTGGTGAGAGACTTTGTCGGACACGGCATAGGCCGTCATCTGCATGAGGAGCCCCAGATTCCGAATTACCGCCCCCATTACAAGTTGCCGCGCCTGAAAAAAGGCATGGCTCTGGCGATTGAACCCATGGTGAACGCCGGCAGGCCTTCCGTCAAAATCCTGGATGATGGCTGGACGGTGGTCACGGCGGATGGCAAGCCTTCCGCCCACTTTGAGCATACTGTCATCGTGACGGACGGCGCACCCCTCATTGTGACGGAGCGCCCCCGGATCGCGCTTCCCGAACAGCTCGGGATTGCCCCCCTCTAAAAAATCCTGCCGGAAAGGGAATCATGACGCCCGCCGCTCCCATTCCCGATTCCGTGATTTTTGAAAAAACGGCTACTCATCGCATGGTCTGGGTGGATGTGGCGCGGGTCGTTGCCTGCCTCCTGATCATTGCCAATCACATGGCTTTTTATTCGGCGGAACTCTACCGCTGGGTCTGGGCGGAGTTTCTGGCGGCGCGCACCCCTTTCTTCCTGCTGGTTGCCGGATATTTTGTCGGGCGCGGTTCGTTCGGTTCTCTGGATGGGCGCTTTTTCCTGTGGAAACGCAGCTGGTTTCTGCTGCGCCCCTACCTGATCTGGGGATTGACGGCGGTCGTCCTGATCGGCTGGTCCCCGTTGCATGAATATTATGAATCCTACGTCCCCCTGTACGGGTGGCTGCGCGGGGAGCCGGGGAGCGGTTTCTGGCCCGCCTTGGCGGCATTTGCTCGCTGCATGGGCATTGCGGGACATCCTGTGGACGCTCCCATGTGGTTTCTACGGGACATCATCATTTATACCGCTATTGCCCCTCTCCTGCACCGGCTGGGGAGCTATTTGCTCTGGATGGGGCTGCTCATGCTTTCCCTGAACTATTTTGCGCTGGATTTGGCGGACCATGACTATCCGATTGCCAACAGCCTCGGCTTTTTCCTGTTGGGGATGTTTATTTCCCGTTATCCCCTGCCGGATTTGACGGCCGCCGTGCGCCGCCATGCCGTAGCTTTCCTTCTCTGCACGCTGGTGCTTACCTGGTGGCTGGTAGGCCACAGGGACCAGCACAATTCCATGCTCATTGCGCTGGGTATGCTGGGCCTGATGTCCCTGGCCATTCTGTTTACGGAGTGGTTCCCGCGCTCCGCCAAATGGATGGCGGGGCTTGCGCCGGCCTGCTTCTTCATCTTCGGAACGCATTACATTGTTATTATCCTGTTGCGGGAAAGCGGTTGGATCACGCTGAAGGGAACCTCCTGGGACGTTTTCTGGCTTTGCTTGGTGCCTGTCATTTTCAGCGTGCTGGCGGGGCTGTTTTTCTGCATGAAGCGGTTTGTTCCACGCCTAGTTCCCTTATTGGGGGCATACAGGATATTGATTGATAAATAGTAATTTTAGTTATTTGTAGGCATCTATGTTAGTGATTTCAACCAGTTTTTTCGGTGAGTCCTGTCCGTATCATTTGCTGTTGACTATAAATTTTAAATCCGTTTTACTGAACGAATGAGATTATTTTGCCAACAGGACGGCAATATAAAAGCGTTATGGAACGTTTTTTTACGGTATTTGCTTGTTGGCGGAATTGGATTTTTTATTGATTTTGGAATTCTTGTTATATGCTTTAGAATTTTCGGATTATATTACTTGGTATCTTCGGCTTTTGGTTTTGTGGCTGGGTTAGTGGTTGTGTATATTGCAAGTAATACATGGGTATTTGAGCGACGGAAAATAGGCTCAAAACCTGCTATCGAATTTATTATTTTTGCTTTCATAGGCATCGTGGGACTCCTGTTAACGCAATTGTTGATGTGGTTGTTTGTAGGTCAATGTCTTATTTCTGTGGAAATATCCAAGTGCCTGACTACCTCCGTTGTGCTAATATGGAATTTTGGAGTTAGGAAATACATTTTATATTGATAATTTTAATGAAAACAGTTTTGATTATCGGAGGTGGTCCTGCCGGGTTAACGGCTGCTTATGAGCTTGGAAAAACAGGAAAATTTCATGTAGTTGTCTTGGAAAAGGAGAAGCAGCTTGGAGGAATTTCCCGAACACTGATGTATCAGGGTAACCGCATTGACATCGGAGGGCATCGGTTCTTTTCCAAATCAAGGGTAGTAATGGACTGGTGGAAAAACATGCTCCCTCTGCAAGGAGCTCCATCTTGTGATGATATTGCTCTCAAACGGCGGGTTGCCTTGACGGGGGACAGAGAAACCCCTGATCCGGAAAAGGAAGAAGAGGTTATGCTGGTTAGGTCCAGATTGTCCCGGATTTATTTTTTGAGAAAATTTTTCGCTTATCCGATTTCCCTAAGTGTAGAGACAATAAGGAACCTGGGTATGATGCGCGTGTTTAAGATGGGGTGTTCCTATCTTTATTCTGTTTTTCATAAACGGGAGGAAAAAACGTTGGAAGATTTTTTCGTAAACCGTTTTGGAGAGGAACTTTATAAAACGTTTTTCAGAGATTATACAGCCAAGGTTTGGGGGGTGCCCTGCAGGGAAATAGGCGCTGACTGGGGTTCTCAGCGTGTCAAGGGAGTATCTGTGGCCAAAGTCCTGGGCCATGCGTGTCAGAAACTGTTTTTTTGGAAAAAGCTGAAAGGAACAAAAACGGAAACGTCATTGATTGAGGAGTTTTGGTATCCAAAATTGGGACCGGGACAGTTGTGGGAAAAAGTGGGCCGCGAAGCCTCCCAATTAGGCGTGTCTATACAATTACACCAGGAAGTTGCCAAAATTCTGTTAAAAGGAGATCGTGTTGCAGGGGTGGAAGTTTTGTCTTTGGATGCTCAAACCTACAGAACAATTTACGCTGATTACGTTATTTCCACCATGCCGGTAAAAGAGCTTATTGCAAAAATGGATATTCCAGTTCCCGAACCTGTGCAGCATGTTGCTGCGGGATTGGTTTACAGGGATTTTATGACTGCAGGGCTATTGCTTCATAAACTGAAGATCAAGAGTAAATATATGAATACCAGTGTGGGTGAAGATGGTGTGGTTTTCGATAACTGGATTTATATTCAAGAACCTGATGTCAAGGTGGGGAGACTTCAGATTTTTAACAATTGGAGTCCTTATTTGGTTCATAACAGGAATTTTGTTTGGATTGGTTTGGAATATTTTGTTAATGAAGGAGACGATTTGTGGAAGATGGAAGATAAAGATTTCTGTCAATTTGCGATTGAGGAATTGGAAAAGATAGGCGTTATCGATCAGAAAGATGTTATTGATCAAACTGTATTCCGCATTAACAAAGCTTACCCGGCCTATTTTGGAACTTATCCTCAGTTTCAAAAAATCAGGGAATACTTGGATGGTTTTTCCAATTTGTATTTAATAGGCCGCAATGGCATGCATCGCTACAACAATATGGATCATTCCATGTTGTCTGCTATGGAAGCGGTCAAAAATATTATTTCTGGCCGTATGGATAAATCCAATATATGGAATGTCAATACGGAAAAGGAATACCATGAATCCAAATAAACCGAGAGCCAGCGCGGCAATATTTGAAGTCCTGAAGGGGAAAGTAATCTTTTGCCTGCGGTATTGGCCGTTTTATGTCATTGTGGTGACCTTGTTGGTTTTTGTGGCATGCTATTCTCCGTCACAACGAATGGTAGACAACTATTCGCAGTTATCGGATCAACATTCTCCTGTTCTGGCTCTCAAGTCATATCCGTTGATCGCCTTGTGCTCTCTATTGCCGTGGTTTCAGGCGACAGCAGTAAAACTTGTGTTCCTGCTTTTTTATCATCTATGGATTTTATTAGTGGGCGTGGGATGTTTATTTCTGGTTAGAGCTCTGGACTCCTCATCCACTCGTTACCGTTGGATTGTGTTTATACTGCCCATGACAATGCTTAATTCTTATACTGCATTTACTGTCATTCGGACGGATTTGGCTCTGTATGCCAATCTATTATTTTTGCTGGGGCTATCCACCTATTTGATAAGCAAACGTATTAAATCAGTGTGGATATTTATTGGGAGTATTTTATTGATACTGAATGCATTGTCATATCGAAGCAATGCCTTGGTATTATTGCCGTTTTTGGTTTGTTACATGACTCCTTTACTGCCAAAGTTTGTTAAAATGGGGCGTTGGAGACAGATCTTTTTATCCGTCTTGCTGATAATTGTCGTTTTTCTGATTCAGAGTGTTTTGCCTGTGGACAGGGAGTATCCTATTCGCGTTTTGATGAAAAGCGATATTTTGTGTACGCAGCTTCTTGCTAAAGAAAATACTGAGGATCAATCTAAAGAGGAAAGAGTATTGTTCCCTCTTTATTGGTATGGATGGAATAATGACGGGAAAACAAAGGAGGAGCAATTTTCTGATTTATGTAGCCAGTGGAAAGAAACGATCAATAATCATCCTCGAGAATTTGTGGCGACAAGAAGTATTAATTATCTGCAATTTTTATTCATAGGGATGCTGCCTGAAAGTATATGCAATATAATCAGGAAGCACTATCCTGACGTTAAATTGCCCGAACCCCATATGTTCATTTATCATAAGTTGTACGGCAATATGCTTGTTCATGAGCATTATTCCGATAAAATCTTTAACTGGAAATATTTTAACTGGGTACCGGTTTCAAGAGTAGTTTTTATCATCAATGTTTTCTCGGTGCTGACAGCGTCATTTTTTATATTAGTTATGCGGCACCCTCCGAGAGAAATAGAATTGCGATTTGTGAAGTCGACTTCTTTAATGGCCGTGGCTTACCTTCTTTCCTTCTTGGTGGCTACACCCTCGCCCGATATACGGTTCCATTTGACCAGTGTAATGTTTGGAATTTTCAACATGGCAATTTTAATCATTTTTGGATTCAACTCCCATCGTCGCCACAAGCATGTCTAAAAGCTGGTTGTGAGCCGCGCTTATCTCTTGCCGTCAAATGGCAAATCCCTTATTCTTCAGCTTGCTGGAAGGGCCGGCGTGACATTGTTGTCACGCTGCCGTTCTTGTCGTACGGCAGGGGAAACAATACATGGTAAGGCAATGATGCAAGGCGATCAGGCTCAGGATTCTGAAATATCAACGCAGGCGGTCATCTACCTGGGGCCCAGCTCCATGAGCCTGATGGTGGCGGAGGTGGCCGAGAACAGGATACGCATGCTGGATTTCCTCCAGCAGCCCGTTCCCATGGCCCGGGATATTTTCCGCCTTCACCGCATTTCCCGCCATACGATGGACCGCTGCGTGCAGATCATCGGGGACTACCTGGAAATTCTCAAGGAATATGGAACCGGCGTCCGGCTTTCCGTACGGCTGATGATTTCTAACATCATCTCGGAAGCGGATAATGTGGATGTATTCGTGAACCGGATGCATGTGGCCCACGGTTTGCGCGGCCGGCGCATTGACGACGGCAAAATGACGCGCCTCATTTATGTGAAGGTGCAGGAAACGCTGGCCCGGTATCCCGGATTCAGCAAGAAAAAGGTGCTTGTGGTCCATACCGGACCGGGAAATACCCGCGTGCTTCTGTTCCAGAAGGGGCGCATCATGCGCTATTCCTGCTACCGCCTGGGAACGCACCGCACGGGTGAAGCCGTCGGAGAAATCGAATATGGGGACGACGTAACGGAACTTTCCCTGCTCCGGGAGCACATGCGCGGGCAGGTGGACCAGATCTGCCTGGATTACGGCGGCGTCAAGGGATTGGCCGGCCTCGTTGTCATCGGGCAGGAAATGCAGCAGTTGCGGGAGCGCCTGAATCCGTCTGCGGAGGGCAAGGTTTCCTGTTCCGCGCTGGTGGCGGAAGCTGAAAAAATGTCCCGCACCACGATGGAGCAGCGCATGAACGTTTACGGTGCCGACTTTGCCGGGGTGGATTCCCTGCTGCCCGCCGTGTTGATGACGGAAATGATTGCCCGCAGTCTGAACCTGAATGACGTCATTATTCCCGATAGCGGCTATGAGGAGGAATTCCTCGGCAGTCTCATCCGTGCGGAACGGCATCCGGAGGATCTGGAGGCGGAAGTGCTCCACTTTGCCGGCATTCTGGCGGACAGGTACAAGGCAGACAAGGGGCACCGGGAGCATGTGGCGCACCTGTGCATGGAAATGTTTGACCAGCTCCAGGACCTGCACCGTCTTTCGGAGCATGACCGGTTGCTGTTGGAGGTAGCCTCCATCCTCCATGAAGTAGGGTCTTTCATCAGCCAGCAGAACCACCAGCTTCATTCCCAGTACATCATTCTGAACAGTGAAATTTTTGGCCTTTCGCGTGACGACGTGGAAACCGTGGCTCTGCTGGCCCGCTACCACCGGCATGAGGTTCCTTCCAATTCTGATCCCATGTACGGGGAGCTGGAACTCACGGACCGCATGCGCGTGGCGAAAATGGCCGCCATCCTGCGCGTGGCGGATGCCCTGGAGCGCGGGCACGCCCAGCGCGTGAACGGCGTCAGAGCCCATATCCGCGGCCGGATGCTGGAGCTGGAACTTCAGGGCGTGCGGGAAACCGCCGTGGAAGACCTGGCCCTGCGGCTGAAGGGTGACCTGTTTGCGGATATTTTTGGCTATGACGTCGTGCTGGTCCCGCAGAGGTGACCCTGCTGCAGAACCCCTATCCTCTTTTTCCCATGTCTAACGAATATATCAACAGAGAACTTTCCTGGCTGGAATTCAATCAGCGCGTGCTGGACCAGGCTGTAAGGACGGATCTTCCTCTTCTGGAACGGCTCAAGTTCCTGGCCATTACCGCCTCCAACCTGGACGAATTTTTCATGGTGCGCGTGGGCGGCCTCCAAATGCTCAGGCATTCCGGTTCCCGCGTAAAGGACATTTCCGGAATGACTCCGACGCGCCAGTTGAAGGCTATCCGTACCCGGGTAGGGCGCATGATTGAAGACCAGTACCGGCTTTTCCATGAGGAAATCCTGCCGTGGATGGAAGTCAACGGCATTAATCCCCTGGCTCTGGAAGACCTCAGCACTTCCCAGAGGCTGACGCTGGAACAATATTTTAACAACCAGATTTTCCCCCTTCTGACTCCGTTGGACATGGATGCGCCGGAAGCGCCGGCCCTTCCGTCCCTCAAGCTCCTGATGGGGGTGGAATTGCGGGACAATGAGACCGGGGACGTACGCGTGAGCGTGGTAGCCCTCCCGGACGGCCTGCCGCGCCGCGTTCCCGTGCCCTCTGCGGAGACGGAGCGCTACGTGATGCTGGAAGACCTGGTGCGGGAATGCATAGGTTCCGTTTTCCCGGGAGAAACCGTTCTTTCCGCCGCCGTGTTCCGCGTCACGCGCAATGGAGATATCGCCGTGCAGGAGGAAGATGCGCTGGACCTGGCGGATGAAATGGAGGAAGTGCTTGTAGCCCGCAAATTCTCCGAATGCGTGCGGCTGGAAATAGAATCTTCCGCTCCCGTTCCCCTTCATGACCGGATCATGCTGATCGTCGGCGCAGGCAAGGCGGAGACCTACGACCTCAAGGGGCCTTTGATGCTTTCCGACTTCATGGAAATGGCCTTTGCCCCCGGCAATGACCAGCTCAAGGTGGAACAATGGTCTCCGCAGCCATCGCCCGCGGTGGATCCCGCCGTCAGCATCTTTGAAAACATCGCCAACGGGGACATTCTGCTCAACCATCCTTATGAAAGTTTTGAGCCGGTTCTGCGTCTGGTGGAGGAAGCGGCGGAAGATCCGGACGTCATCGCCATCAAGCAGGTGCTGTACCGTACCGCCAGGAATTCCCGCATTGTGGCCGCGCTGAAAAAGGCGGCGGAGAGCGGCAAGCAGGTGACGGCCCTGGTGGAATTGAAGGCCAGGTTCGACGAAGCGCGCAATCTGGAAAAGGCGGAGGAGCTCCAGCGTTCCGGGGTGCAGGTGGTTTATGGCGTCAAGGGGCTGAAAACCCATGCAAAAATCTGCCTGGTCGTACGCAGGGAACAGGGCATGCTGCGCCGCTATTGCCATTTCGGCACGGGAAATTACAATGAAGTCACGGCCAAGATTTACACGGATATTTCCTACCTCACCTGCGATGACCAGCTCGGGGCGGACGCCTCCCAGTTTTTCAATTCCGTGACGGGCCGCACCAAGCTCATGCGGTTCCGCAAGCTGTATCCCTCTCCGGCGCTGATGAAGGCCCGTCTCATTGAGCTGATTGAGGGGGAGGCGGAGCGCGCCCGGCAGGGCGAACCTGCACGCATTTCTGCCAAAATGAACAGCCTTCAGGATGTGGAAATTATTGACGCCCTGTACAGGGCCGCCGATGCCGGAGTGGACATTGAACTGAACGTGCGCGGCATCTGCTGTTTGAAAACGGGGCCGCGTCCCAACGGGAAAGTCATTCGCGTCGTCAGCATTGTGGACCGTTATCTGGAACATGCCCGCATTTTCTTTTTCCACCACGGCGGCAACCATCAGCTCTTCATCGCCAGCGCGGACTGGATGACCCGCAATTTGGATAAGAGGGTGGAACTCATGGTTCCGGTGATCAACGGCAGGCTGGCGCGGCGCCTCAAGTCCATTCTGGATGCCTGCTTCAGGGATAACGTGCAGGCATGCAGCATTCTGCCGGACGGCTCTTCCGAGCACGTTGTGCGCAAAAAGGGCCAGAAGGCCTTCCGCCTGCAGCAGTACCTGACCAAGGAGGCGCGTCGGCTTGCCAAGGACAAGGAGCGGGAGCGCCAGCAAATGCTGGAGCCGCACAAGCCGCATGAGTAGCGGATGATTCCACGCGTTTTGCAAGAGTTGGGAGCAGGGAAGCGTGCTTGCCTTGTTTCCGTCTGTTTGCAGGTACACGGGAGCCGGCATGATTTTTCTTTCTTTTTTTATTTTGATAATGAGTATGTTGGATATATCCGGCCTTGATGCCGCCCCGTTGGAGAATGTCCGTTTCCGCCTCCGTAAGACCGTGCCTGCCGGGCGATTTTCTCCTTCCTGATGGCAGGGCGGAAATGGAGAATTTTGTCCGGATTTCTCAGTCCGGTAAGCCTGGCATCTTCCGGCATGCATTCAACAGGGCAAGGGCAAGGGCATGTCTTCTTATGAAGACATGTGTACCCGTATCTTCTGTTTTCTTTTTGCGGTTTTGGCTCTGGGGCCTGTTACTGCAAAGGCTGAAGGCTCCGCTTGGAAAGCCTCCGGTCCTGCGGGACCGGGTGCTGCCGTGAAGGCTCCCGAGCATCTGGCGGAGGACGGGCTTTATGCCCGGTTGAAGGAGATGCCCTATCTTTACAAGAACAAGGATTCGGAATTTCTAAACCAGTTCAAGCTTCTGCTGACCGGACAGTATCAGGCGGCATGGGTGGCTCCGTCCGGAGCCAATAAATTCCGGAAGGGTTCCGGCGGCCATGAGGATGAGTGGCGGCGCCTTCAGATCGGCTTTGAAGCCGTTTTCCTGAAAAACCGCCTGACTCTGCACAGTCTGACCAACATGGGGGAGACGGACGGCATGTACAAGCTGGAAAACGGCCGGTGGAGCCGCACAAAGACGGACTGGGGCATTTTTGAGCTTTATCTCAAGTACAAGGTCAACCCCTCCTTTTTTGTACGCACCGGAAAGATCACTACGAAGATGATGACCGAATTCCGGGAGACGGCCAGCGAGATCAAGACTCTGGAACGTTCGGACCTTGTCAACCAGCTCGGCAGCATTTCCAACTGGGGCATCGTGCTGGAAAACCCGCGGCAGGATGTTCCCGTGGGGTGGGAAGCGGCTGTTTTCCTGAATGACACGAGTACCAGCCTGGCCCATGAAATCCAGTTCAATACGGAGGACAACGCCTTTGCCAAAGCCTCCGTCCATATGGATGCCCGCGGCTTTCTGCCGGGGGAGAAAAGCCGTGTCTGGCTGACTTATGCGCATAATTTCACCCATTACGCGGGGCGTGCCCTGCCGGAAGACTCCTACTATTCGGGGCTGGGGGCCAGGGATGTGGTGACGATGGACTGGGTAATGTCCCAGGGGAAGTTTTCCATGGTGACGGAACTGATGTCCGGCTTCCGTGTGGTGGGGGATGCCTACGGAGAGAATGTTTACGGGCTTGTCCTTCTGCCTTCCTATAGGTTTTCCCCCCATCTGGAGGGCATCTTCCGGTATCAGCTTTCCCACGGAAGGGATGCGGTCAAGATGTTTGTCCGCTACGTTCCCGCCGTGACGACTTATCCCAAATGGGTGAGTACGATGAACTCGTTTTACTTTGGGTTGAATTATTATGTGTTCCCGAAAGACCCGGACATGCTGAAATTCATGGTGGGCGGCGAATACACCGCTACCAGCGGCGCGCGCGGCGGAGCCAAATGTTTCAACGGCTGGACCTGGTTCACCGCCGTCCGTTTTCATTTCTGAACGGGATGGCCTTCCTCCTTCTCCATGAGGTTGGATTATGGACAGCCTGCAGCGGAATCCGGGATGCATTTGTAACAAACAACTTGTCATGTGGGGCTTTATGTGTTAACGGGATTGGAATGTAAGAAGGCCGGTTCTTCTTTCATCTCCTCACCCTGACTACCCTGGACATGAAACTGCTGTATTTTTTCTGCCTGCCTGTTGTTGCCGTTTGCGTGGCTGCCGCCCAGACGGCGGCTTCCCGCCTGCCTTCCCTACCTCCCCCTTTCATGAAGACGGAATGCCGCCAGGGGGAAAGTCCCGTTTCCGTCGTTCAGGCGGAAATCAAATCCCGTGTGATGGAAAACCTGGCGGAAACGGAAGTGACTCTGGTATTCCGCAATCCCAACAGCCGCGTGATGGAAGGCGAACTGGCCTATCCCCTGCCTGCCGGCGCCACGGTGCAGGGATATGCCCTGGACATCAACGGCCGCATGGTGGACGGCGTCCCCGTACCCAAGAAAAAGGCCCGTGTCATCTTTGAAAATGAAGTGCGCAGGCAGATTGATCCCGGATTGGTGGAATGGTCCGGCGGCAACATGTTCAAGACGCGCGTTTATCCCATTCCCGTGGGGGGCACGCGCACCATCCGGCTACGTTATTCCTGTGTTCTTCCGGAGAATGCCGAAGGCGTTCCCTCCCTCCAGATTCCGATGAATTTCAAGGAAAAGCTGGACTCCCTCAAGTTGAGGATGGAAGTACTCAACAGCCGGAAGCCGGTCGTCGTTTCCTCCCCGCTGGACAATGTGGAATTCAAGGGCTGGAGCAGCGCGTTTCTGGCTGAAAAGGAATGGAAAGGCTTGTCCCTAACGGAAGATTTGTTCATAGCCCTGCCGCGTGCGGAAGGAAAAAAAGCGGAAGAGGCTTCCGTATTTGTAGAGTCTTCAGACGGCAAGTCTTATGCGGCCGTTTTTCTTCCTCCGTCCCAGGCGGCTGTGAATACGGAAGCCCGGGCATGTCCCGGTTTCATCCATCTGGTATGGGATGCCTCCGGTTCCATGAAGGATATCGATGTAACGAAAGTCCTTGATTTCTTAAAGAGTTATCTTTCTTACGGCAACGTTGGGAAAGGCGTGGAACTGTGTTTGACCGTAGTGAGGGACAGGGTTTTGCCGTCCAAAACCTTCACGGTGGCTCCTGACAGGCTGGAAGATTTGTCCAGGGAATTGAAGGCCCTGGATTATGACGGGGCTACCGGGGATTTGGGTGTGGCCGCGGCCCTCTATGCGGACCGCAAGGGGGCCTGCATGGTTGTGAGTGACGGATTGGTCAATTTCAGCGCTGCTCCCGGGCGGACCACACCTCTTCCGGAAGAGGCGTATGCCGTGGTGGCCGTTCCCCGCAAGGATGTCAACCTGTTCAAGAGCATGGGTTTTCGGATTCTTGACCTGAGTACCCAGACGGTGGAGCAGGCCATGGAAAAGGTCCGTTCCGGAGAGGTACATGCCGGTTTTGACGACAAGGGAGACATGCCCTGGGGTGCTTTTCTCCGGTATGAATCTCCCGGGCTTCCGGCGGGCTCCGTTCTGCTGGTGGCGGAACTGGAAGGGAAAGGCGTGTTTACGGGAGGAATAAAAGTTTCCGGCGGTGGTGTTCCGGACAGGAACATCCCGGTAAGCGTAGATACGGATCGGGCCCTTCCAGGCACCATGTTGCGGTCCTTGTATGCCCAGGCCAAATTGAACGAATTGATGCGCCAGCCAGCTTCCGGAGGCAGGGATGAGGCAGTCAGGGAACTGGGAATGGAATACGGCATGGTAACTCCCGGCACATCCCTGCTGGTGCTGGATTCCCTGGACCAGTACCTGGAATACGGAGTCCGGCCTTCTGCCTCTTCTCCGGAATTGCGTGCTGAATATGACAGAATGATGATGGAAGGAGAAAAGAGGGAAGTCTTGAAAGAAGAAAGCGCCCGGCTTGACAGATTGAAAACTTATCTTGCCTCCTGGGAGCGGCTGCAGAAGTGGTACGACAGCTTGAAATATGTTCCGGCGGAAGTTTTGTGGAAGCAGGGAAAAATGGAGGAAGCTATTGACGCATATGAGAAAATATTGAAGCAGGATGCCGGAAACAGGTATGCCATGAAACGCCTGAAAGAGTTCAGGAGTACGCTGGAAGGTGTGAAAAAGGCCGCGAAGGCGAAAGAAGAACGCCAGACCTTGAAAAGAAAACTGGAAAAGGAATATGCCGTAGGGATGCCGGAAAGCGTTCAGGGCATGTTGTCCCTGGCGTCCGGATTCCGCGATGTCGGCGATTATGAAAAAGCGGTGCTTCTGTTCGGCAATGTGCTGAAAAAAGATCCTGATAACGCAGCAGCCCGCCGTGAGCTGGAAAATATTAGCCGCAGAATGGTTTTCTCCTGCAGGGCCGCCTTTGACAAAGCCAGGGCCGCCATGCAGGAAGCTGTGGATGGCGCGTCTGACGATCCCTTCATGTTTGTTCCTGTTCCTGTTTCTTCTCCTGTGATGCAGTTTTCCGGTAACGATGAGAATTCGGATCCTTTTGGAGCCGATTTCGCGGTTGATAGCGTCAATGGAGTTCCAGAAAGAGCACCCGCCAGCACGGTTGTCGAAGAAGGAGACCTTTTACCGCCTATGTTGGAAGAGGGCGCCGAGTTGGGATTGGAAGAGGAAAATTCTTTCTCCGGTAGTGCTACGGGAAATACGGATAAAATAACATTGCCGACGATTTCCGGTGCGGCCGGAGGGTTTGGCAGCTTAAGCGAAAATGCAGGGGCTTTGAGAAAGAGCCGTTCCGGCAGTTCCCCCGTGGTCAATGTGAAGGCATGGGATTCCAAGGCTCCGTATCTGGCTGCCCTGGAGGCAGCCGACCGGCCTGTTGCAGTGTATATGAGGCTTAAGGAACAGTATGGAGAAAGTCCCGGATTTTATATGGACTGCGCGGATTGGTTTGCCGGAAAGGGGGAGAAGGCGCTTGCCATTCAAATTCTCTCCAATTTGGCGGAACTGGAGCTGGAAAACCGTTCCCTGCTCCGGGTTTTGGGCTACAAGCTGCGCTACATGGGGGAACTGGAACAGGCAAAATACATTTTTGAGATTGTGAAAAACCTGTTTCCGGAAGAACCGCAGTCTTACCGGGACCTGGCTCTGGTACTGGACGAACTGGGAGAAGCCCAAGCGGCGTTCGATATGTACAAGGAGGTGCTGGACCGCCCGATGCCGGAACGTTTTACCGGTATAGAGCAAATCGTACTGGTGGAAATGAACCGTCTGCTTTCCCGCAGCAAGGCCCAAGGGCTGGATTTGGATACCAGAAGAATTGACCCCGCCTTCATCAGGCCTGTTGAAGCGGATTTGCGCGTGGTCATTAATTGGGATACGGACGCATCGGACATGGACTTGTGGGTGACGGACGCCACCGGGGAAAAATGCTATTACAGTAATAAATTGACCAAGTCCGGCGGTCATCTTTCCCGTGACGTGACGCAGGGCTACGGTCCGGAAGAATACCTCGTGCGCAAGGCAATTCCCGGTCCCTACAGAATCCAGACGGACTATTACGGAACCCATTCGCAAAAAATGCTGGCGCCCGTTACCCTCTATGCGGAGGTATATACGGACTATGGCCGCCCGGAGGAAACCCGCAAAACGTCCGTGTTCCGTCTGGACGGAAGAAAGCAGGTGGTTCACGTGGGAGATGTGACGTATGGCCGGAATCAGCAGGAGGGCATGACACGCGATTACCAGGTGAAGGCCGGGGAAACGCGCTCTTCCATTGCAGCGGATCAGTTGGGAGATAAGGAACGGAAGAAGGAGATCATCCGGTTGAATCCAGAATTAAAGGAACGGGAGCCGAAGGCAGGAGAAATCATCAAGCTTCCCCGGTGAAGAAAAATGATGGAGCGTGTTCCTTACATCCCATACATGCCCGATCATGCCCTGCCGTTTTCAAAAGCGTGCAGCAGGCGTTTCAACAAGCGGATTCTTTTCTGGCGTTTGCGGAAATTCTTTCCGAAGGAGAAGGGAAGGTGCCATTGGTTGTAGCGGAGCTGCTTGCGCGTCCAGCGTGTGAATTCATCCAGCAAATTCTTTACGTAGGGCTGGTGGGAAGGGGTTTCCATGGCCGCTTCCCACCAGACATTCGTGGACATAAGGTATTCTTCCGTCTTTTCAGGCTGAAGCCAGGGTTTTTTGGAGCCGATCATATGAAAGAGCTTCCATGAGCGGTTGGCGTAAATCGTGGAAATGCCGGAGAATTCCGTTCCCTCCGCTGCGGCTTCCAAGCCGTCTTTTTTCAGCTCAAACTGGAAGTGATAATTCCATTCAACGGGGAGAGGGGATATCCGGTCGTGAAACACGATGTTCAGGGCGTCCTGGTCCGGATGCTCCAGTTGTTCGTTGTATTCTTCAATCACCTGAAGGAGGCGCGGTTCCGCATTTTCCGCCCGTATCAGGGCCAGATCCAGAACCAAAACGCCCGAGTTGAAGTAATGGCGGGGATTGCTCAGGCCGAGCGGTTCCAGTTTTCTAAGCTGGAGGCGCGGATAGCCTGCAATCAGGCTGCTCAGTACAGATACGTCCCGAACGGCACCCAGAGGATTTCCGCCGAGGTCGGCATCGTAAAGTTCCGCTACATCCGCATAGATGACCGTATCCGCATCCAGATACACTATTCGGTTGTGAGAGGGCAAAAGGCTGGCGGCCAGCAGACGTGCATATGCCAGGGAAGAGAAGCGTTTGACGTCCCGGTGGTCCAGCACAGCCGCCAGTTTGTCCGGCATCGTGCTGAAATGCAGGAGCACATGAGGATATGCGGCAACGGCTTTACGCAATTCCTGTATGTTTTCTCCGGTCAGACCGTCGTGGACGATCCAGATTTCATAGCTCCGGTCCGGATTGGCGTGGACGCACAGGGAGTGAAGGGTGACGGCCAGGCAGACGGTCCATGGCGCAGTAACGGCAAACATGACAGCAACGGCAGCCTGTCCGTGCGGGGAATGGATTGATGTAGATTGCATAAGGGTAAAAAAGGGAAAATTGTTGAAAAATATAGTATTATTGCCAGCTGCCGTCAAAGACGGCCAGCAGTCGTTGAAGACCTTTGATCTTTATCCGGCGTTTCCGGAAGACTTTGGCGGGGGAGATGAGCAGCCTCCATTGATGGCGGTGCATCCGGGAACGGATGGGGCGTGTGAATTCCCGGTAGAGGGAACGCAGTTCGGCGCGGAATGCGGGAGTCTGCCGGCCGGCCGGCCACCAGAGGGAGAGGTAGAGGCGGTGGTAAATCTTTTCCATGTCCGGCGGGAGCCAGGGCTTGTAGTCGCCGACCAGATGGAACAGCTTCCATGAACGGTTGTTGAACAGGGCATGCACTTTCTCGAATTCGGTTCCGGTGATGAGGGCCTGCATTCCTTTGTGGTGCAGTTCGAATTGGAAGTGGTAATTCCACTCTACGGGCAGGGGCATCATGCTGCCGTGAAAGGCGATGTTTAAAATGTCCTGATCCCCGTACGGAAAAGAATCCGGGCGGGAGCGGAGTATCCGGAAAAGAGTATTTTCCATGTCTTTTTGCCGCATTTGACGGAGATCCATGACCATTACTCCTGTATTGCAGTACAGCAGCGGGAAAGTTACGCCCGTGCCAGCCACGCATTCCAGATGGGGCGCGAGCCTTCCCGTGCAGATGCTCTGCAGGACAGCGCAATCCCGGACGGCGGCTATCGGTTTTCCCTGAAGTTCGGTATCGTAAAGTTCAGCTACGTCTCCGTTCAGCAGGATGTCTGCATCCAGATACAGGAGCCGGTCATACTGGGGAAACAGGCCGGCAGCCAGAAGGCGGACGTAGGACAGGGAGGAAAATCGGCCGCAATCCCTGTTCTGGAGGGATTGGAACAGTTTTTCCGGGAGCGTGGCAAAATGAATTGATATATGGGGATGGCCGGAGATGGCCTTGTGCAGTTCCTTCATTTCTGAAGCTCTCAGGCCGTCATGAACGATCTGGATTTCATAAAGGCGGCGGGGATTGGAATGAAGGCAGAGAGAATAAAGGGTCACCGCCAAAGGAACAAGCCAGGAGGAAGTGACGGCAAACATGATGGGAACGGGATGCCCCTTTTTCTGGCAAGGAGAAGATGAAGTCGGCATGGGCTGGATTTCAACAGGAAACGAAAAATGGGCGGAATGAGGAGAGGTTCCGTTGCCTGTGAAGAATCCTTATGCAGGGAATGGTGGAAGAAGGAAGTTTCAGTTTCATGATGAGGATGAATTCCGGTGCGCTGGGGAGGAAGCGTAAAAACACGTCTGCAACTGCTTTTTCCGTTATTCACAGCATAGGACAACTTCTGCGGTAAAAACGCTCATGATACGGAATTAATTATACGGATTAGAAATCCGGAAGGTTGTTTCCGATTTTTCCCAAGGTTGATTACCATTTGTTAATAAAACAATTATGTTAAATTCTGGAAAGAAGCTCATAGGAAAATCTTTTTTCAGGAACATGCGTCTGGCAATGCGTATGCCCTTTTCTGTCCGGCTGTTTGGTTTGACTTCGGATTTCTAATCCGTTACATGGAGATTGCATTGCATGCGGTAAGCGTATCCATCATTGTCCCTTGTTATAATGTAGCTCCTTATGTGGATGCCTGCATGGACAGCCTGGTGTGCCAGACTCTCCGGGATATTGAAATTATTTGTGTGAATGACGGGTCCACGGACGGTACCCCGGCGTTGCTGCGCGCCTGGGAGGAACGGGACAGCCGTGTACGGGTGATTGACCGTGAAAACGGCGGCCTTTCCGTGGCCCGTAACACTGGTATGGAACTGGCGGCAGGGGAATATATCGGCTTTGTGGACCCGGACGACTACGTGGAACATTCCATGTATGCCCGTCTGCTGGAGGAAGCCCGCAGGCATGACTCGGATGTCGTGGCGTGTGGTTATACATGTTTTTCAGTTCATGGCGGGAAGGTTTTTGAGAAATGGAATATCTCGCCGGATTTCGGAGTGGAGGAAGATGCACAGTCAAGTGTATTTGGATCAGGGTCTGCCTGTGAAAGAATGGATATAGTCGCTTGGAACAAGCTATATAAGAGAGGGTTTCTGGAAAGAAACAACCTCTGCTTTGAACCTTCCTGCAGGCAGGCGGAGGACGTTCTTTTCTGGCTGATGCTGCTGGCGCATGTTTCCCGTCTGGCAGTAATTCCCGACCGTTTATACTGGTACAGGAAAGAAAGGGAGGGAGCCCTTTCCCTGAAATGGGAAGAAGAAGGGGCCCCCGTTCTTCTTTTGATAGATCGTCTGGCATGTGCTACCGTTTACTGGAAAAAATTCGGATGGCTGGAATCCGGCCTGGAAAGAGGATGGGTGGTTTATTTCCTGCGGTGCTACCTGTTGCAACGCCTGGTGCCCGTGCATAAGCCGTTTCCCCCTTTAAGCAGAGAGGAATGGCGGGCTTTCCACGGAAAATTCCAAGAGTGGTTTGCGCTGGCCGGGGACAAGGTGGACAGGTTGCAGATATTGGATAAATGGGAGACAGCGTTTTGCCGTCTATTATCCCAGCCCGCAAAAACTCCGTACTGGATGCGCCGTATGTGGTGGAAACTTCTTTCCCGCCGCGGTGGACGCCGGGGCCGCTATTATACCCTGCGAGTTCTTTTGGCACAGGAATACCCGAAAAAATAATTTTCAATAGTATGCACCCCTCCGTCTCCATCATTCTTCCCTGCTATAATGTGGCTCCGTACCTGGATGTTTGCTTGAACAGCCTGGTGAACCAGACTTTGCAGGATATTGAGATCATCTGTGTGAATGACGGTTCTATGGATGATACGCCGTCTCTATTAAATGCATGGGCTTTAAAAGACAGCCGTGTGCATGTGTTTAACCGCAAAAATGGAGGGCAGGCTGCCGCCCGCAACGACGGCATGGATTGGGCACAGGGAGAATATATCGGTTTTGTAGACCCGGACGATTATGTGGAACATTCCATGTATGCCCGTCTGCTGGAAGAAGCTCGTAGATATGATGCAGACGTAGCGGTTTGCGGTTATACAGGTTTTTCCGATTCTGATGAGGCAGTGCTGGAAGAATGGAGCCTTTCTCCAGATGCCGGAGTAGAGGAAAACATGAAAGAAAGTCCATTCCAATGGAATGCTCTTTGGATGCAGGCGGATGTCGTTGTGTGGAACAAACTGTACAGGAATGATTTTTTGAGAAAAAACCGTCTTCGGTTTGAACCTTCATTCCGTTCCGTGGAAGATGATGTGTTTTGGATGATGTTGTTACCGCACGTAACCCGCCTTGCTGTTATCCCAGACCGTTTGTATTGGTATCGCAGGCAAAGGAAAGGTTCTGTTTCTTCCTTTTGCGGAAAAGATGGAACTTCTTTCCTAGTGGTATTGGAACGGTTGGAGTATGCAACGATGTATTGGAAAAAGGCGGGCTGGTGGGAATCGGGTGTAAGTCTGGGCTGGGTATCCCACGTTTTGCAACATTATCTGCTGGCGCATTTGATTTCCATGAACCACCCTCTCCCGTCTCTGGATGAACAGGAATGGGCATTGTTCCGCAATAAGTGCCGGAAATGGTTTTCAATGGTAGGGGATACAGATGTCTTCTGCAATCTGGGTAAATGGGATTATGCCTTTTGCCGCTTGCTTGCATGTCCTCCGGAACGTGCTGGTCCCCTTTCCCTGGCTTGGTGGAATCTTCTTTCCCATTGCCGTGGACGTCGCGGACGCTATTACGTGATGCGGAGAAAGCTGGCTCTTGCAGCGGCAGAGGCCAGCCGCCTGCAAACGGAAGATACTGGTGTCCCTCTGAATAAGAAACTGTAATAAGATAGATGACCCATGAATAATACGGTTTCCGTTATTCTTCCCTGCTATAATGTAGCTCCGTACCTGGATGTTTGCTTGAACAGCCTGGTGAACCAGACTTTGCAGGATATTGAGATCATTTGTGTGAATGACGGCTCTACGGACAGTACATTGGCGGTACTCCAGTGCTGGGAGAGGAAAGACCACCGCATCCGGGTAATCAATCAGGAGAACGGCGGCCTTTCCGCCGCACGCAATGCCGGTATGGATTTGGCACAGAGAGAATATATCGGTTTTGTAGACCCTGATGATTATGTGGAATATTCCATGTACGAACGCCTGTTAGAAACTGCCAGATCCTCCAGAGCTGATGTTACTGCATGCGGTTATGTTGCCTTCTCTGATTGTAACGGCACTATTATGGAGGAGTGGAGCAGATCTCCTGCTGCCGGAGTGGAGGAATGCGTGCGGGAAAGTGTTTTTCACTCGGATTCCGTCTGGTGCCGGATGGAATCTATAGCCTGTAACAAATTGTATCTTCGCTCGTTTCTGGAAAAGTGCGCTCTTAAATTTGTGCCTTCATTTCGAAAGGGAGAAGATGATGTTTTTTGGCTGATGTTGCTCCCCCATATGGGCCGTCTTGCCGTTATTCCGGATCGTTTGTATTGGTACCGCAAGCAGAGGAAGGGAGCTATTTCCTACCAGTGGGAAATTTGCGGTTGTCCTTATGGTTTGGACATGGAACGGCTGGAATACGTTACTTCTTATTGGTGTAACATTAGTTGGCAGGAGTCTGCCCTTTCCCGTGGCTGGATGGCTTATTTGCTGAAGCGCTTTCTGCTGGCGCACGTTTCATCAGCAGAAGAAATCTTTCGTGTGCTGGATGACTGCAGCCGGAAGGAATTGGTGAAAAGATACCGTGAATGGTTTGCTGTTTCCGGTTTGTCGCCGGAATTTAAAGGACTGCGATCCTGGGACCGAAAGTTTTGCCGGTTACTGGATGGGAGGGGGCCTGAAAAGTTGGTGTTCCCTCGTTTGATTTATCGCCTCATGGGATTTTGCAGTGGTCGCCGTGGCCGTTATTACCGCTTGAAGTTGTACTTGTCCTCCTGTTTATGAATATTGATGTTTCCATTATTGTTCCATGCTATAACGTAGAGTCGTATGTGGATAATTGCCTAGAGGCACTGACGGCTCAGACCTTGCACCAAATGGAAATCATTTGCGTGAATGACGGTTCCACGGATGGAACTTTGTCCCGCTTGCAGATATGGGCGCAACAATTCCCGCACATCCGGATTATTGACCAGTCAAATTTTGGCGTATCCATGGCACGAAATGCCGGGTTAGAGATTTCTCGAGGGAGTTATGTAGGGTTCGTTGATCCGGATGACTTGGTGGAAAAGGACATGTTTGCATGCTTGTTCCAGAATGCCGTGGAGAACCAGGCCGACGTTGCCGTATGCGGATACACCGCTTTTTCTGATAAGACGGGTGCTGTGTTGGAAGAGGAAAGCTGGTCTCCCGATACCATGTTTTATCCAGAGGAGCATGTGGAGAAATTCCGGCGGGGTTCTATCTGGAGCCGTTGTGTGGGCCCGGTATGCAACAAGCTGATACGCAGAAGCGTGCTAGAAGAACATTACGTGCGGTTTATTCCTGGTCTGAAAGAGGGGGAAGACATGGCTTTTTTGCTGATGCTTCTCCCTTTTGCCCCACGGTTACTAACAATGGGAAATCGTTTTTATCATTATCGCCGTGAAAGAGCCGGTTCAGCCACTTACGGGAGAAACATTCTGCTTAATGATTACCGTATGGATTTGCTCAACATGAATGCGGTCACACGATTCTGGCAGGAAAAAGGTTTATGGACGGCGGAAGTAAAATATGGGTTGATTGACTACTACATGGAATTCCTCCGCCGGCATTTCATCATGCAAGAGGGAGCCTTTTTCAAAGCCTCCAAGGAAGACCGCGTGAGCCTGTTGAAAAAATGGAATGAATGGTTGGAGTTGATTGGTGGAGAAAACAGTTTGGAGCGGCTGGACAAGTGGGATCGAACATTTTGTTTTCTTCTGAGAAAATTCCCGTTAAATTGGAATAAGGCCGCCTTTTGGCAATGCCAGCTCATGTCCTTCTGCAAAGGACGCCGCGGTGCTTATTACACTTTGAGGAAACAACTCCTGGACTTGGCTCGTGTATAACGCGTGTTCAGGGGGAAGTGTTTGGAGGTAAAAATGGCATGATTGCCGGAGATTACACCCCGGTGTAGCACATTTGCTCCTTAAGCTGGGCCACCTGGAGGTCTTCTCCCAGGTATTCCCCGATGGAGTAGCCGAAGAGCATGGCGGCTCCGGGGCCGTTAGCGGTGAGCACGTTGCCGTCCAGAACCACATTTTCATCCTTGATGATGTGGGCCCCAGCCTCGTTGAGCTCCCGGTAGACGTCCTGGGCCGGGTAGGCCGTGATGTCCTTGTCCTTGACCAGTCCGGCTTTTGCCAGAACGATGGGGGCGGCGCAGATGGCGGCCACCAGTTTGCCCGCTTCATTCATTTTCTTTACCAGATGAATGACTTCCGGCGTATCCCGCAGAATCCAGGAGCCTGCGCCGCCGGGCAGAACTAGGGCATCCAGCTTGTCGGCGTGGAGCTTGTCCAGCATGGTGTCCGTAGTGACGGTTACGTCGTGGGTGCTAACCACCTTGTCTGATTGTACGCCGGCAAGCAGGACTTCCATATTCAGCCGGCGCAGGATGTCCAGCGGGGCAATGAGTTCGATTTCTTCAAATCCGGGTGCGGCAAGAATGGCGACTTTTTTCATGCTTGGTAAGACAGAATGGCAGGATGGAATGTTCAAGGAAACAGGCAGCCTCTACAGGAGCAGCAAGACCGGGTTTTCCAGCAGGGTTTTGAATTCGGCGGCGATTTTGGAGGCCTTGCATTCCGGAAGAATGTTGGCGTTTACGTACAGGGTGACGGGCAGGATGAGCTTGGAAACGGGGCGTCCCGCTTCAATGCCCGTTTTTGGTGTCGTGCCTCCGATGCTGATGATGCTGTGGGGCATGTCGCGTATGACGGAGCGCTGGGCTTCCACATTCACGCCGCTGTCACAGAGCAGGATGTTGGGCGCCACGGTTCCCGGAGCGGGCGCACCGGATTTGGATGCGGCGAACCGTTCCATGGCAATGTTGTAGATGGTCTTGGCGCCAGCGTTTTCAATGAGGACGTATTTTTCCCCCTTGTCCAGCACCATGAGGAGTTCCGCGGAAGCGTCTCCCGCCAGCCATTCCGGTTCGCTGAGACATGCCTTGACGGCGGCGCGCACGACGTAGTCGAACAGACTGTAGCGCCCCCCGATGAGCTTTTCACACTGGACGGCAATGGGCGTGCTGATGGCGGCCAGATAGGACATGTTGGCCCCCAGAGTATAAAGATAAAAGTTGTCCACGCGCGTGGCATGGCGCGTATCCTTCGGCGCCAGGGGGGTATGCACCTTCCGCGCGGGGCCTTCAGTCCGGCGAACCGCGGCGCGTACGTCCGCCGCCATGATTCTGCCGTGCGGACCGGTGCCGTGCAGGCTGGCGGGGTCCATCCCGGCTTCCGCCGCCAGTTTGGCAGCCAGAGGACTGAATTTTACCACGGGGGAGGAAGGGGGGCAGTCACAGGAGGCCGCACCGAATTCCGACTGCAGCAGGGCAATGGGAGTGCCCACGGCGGCTGTGGCGCCTTCCGGCACCAGGATTTCCGTCAGGGTTCCGTCCTCGCATGCCTGAAGCTCCACGTGGGCCTTTTCCGTTTCGATGTCGGCCAGGTGGTCTCCCACTTCCACAAAGTCTCCTATTTTTTTGATCCATCTCAGGACGATGCCTTCGTGCATGGAATCGGAAAGGCGGGGCATTTCAATGGTAATGGCCATGGAGAGTGAATATTGAATGTTGGAATATGGGAAAGTGCTGTGTGATGGAGCGGCAAAGCCGCTCCATCACACAAGTGTGCGCATTCAGGCGCTGTATTTTTCTACGCCGTCGATGAACACCCTGGAGGTGTTGAAATCATCGTCCAGCAGGACCATGTCCGCCGTGAAGCCGGGCGCGATCTTGCCGAGGCCTTCCAGTCCCAGGGACTGGGCCTGGTTCCAGGAGGTAGCCTTGACCAGCTCGCTGAGGGGCTTGCCGGTCAGGCGGTGCACGTTTTTCAGGCCGTGGGCATATTTGAGGGTGCTGCCGGCCAGGGCGCCGGATTCCTGCAAGCGAGCCACGCCGTCCTTCACGATGATGGGCAGGCCGCCGAGGTCGCCGGGGCCGTCCGGCATCCAGGAGCAGGCCAGGGAGTCCGTGATCATCATCATCTGGTCCGTTTCCTTGTTCTTGAATACGGTTTTGAGCATGTCCGCGCAGAGGTGGATGGTGTCGCAAATGATTTCGATCTTGATTTCCCTGTCCAGCAGTCCGGAGCCCACAAGGCCGATTTCACGGTGGTGCAGGGGGGACATCTGGTTGCAGTAGTGGGTCAGGTGGACCAGGCCGGCGGCTTTCGCCTTGTTGAAATCCTCGTGGGTAGCCGCGCTGTGGCCGGCGGAGCAGCGGATGCCTGCGGCGGATGCTTTCGAAATGAAGTCCACGGCGCCGGGCATTTCCGGCGCCAGGGAGACCAGCAGCACCTTGGCGATGGAATTGAGATTGGCTACTTCATCATAGTCCGGCTGGCGGACAAAGGCGGGGTTTTGCGCACCGCAGCACTTGGGATTGATGAACGGCCCTTCCAGATGAACGCCGGGGGTTTTCGCAAATTCCTGGTTCTTCATGTATTCCGCTACGGAGGCGCACACGTTTTCCAGCACCTTGGGAGACAGGGTGAGGGTGGTCGGCAGCCAGGAGGTGACGCCTTCCTTCATTTTGCATTCCGCGATGGTGCGGAGGCTTTCCAGCTTTGCGTCGCAGGTGTCGCAGCCGCCGGCACCGTGGCTGTGGATGTCGATGAATCCGGGAAGGAGCATCTTGCCTTCCGCGTCCACCACCTTGTCCGCCGCGGGAAGTTCGCTCCCGGCGGGATAAACGGCGGTGATGACCGTTCCTTCGATTTCCACGGCTGCCCCGGGCAGGTCGATGCCGGGGGAAATGATGCGTGCGTTTTTAATGAGTGTTTTCATAAAAATAAATAATTGTTTGGTGGAATGGATAAGTATGTTTGATGAATGATGGGGAAGAGATGTTACAGTTCCTTTCTTTTGTCAATGACAAGCCAGGACCATTTGCGGCACCGGGGGCAACGGCCGAAGTTCCTCTTCCTGCCGGATGATTTGTAAAGGATGCCGTATTTCCCGAAGGGTTCTTCCAGACCGCACTTGTTGCAGTGCATTACCCAGCCGGGCGCCCTTTTCTCCCATTTGGCCAGGTTTTCCGGCGTTGCCTCCACTTCCCTGGGTATGGAAATGTAGTCGATCAGCCGGGTGAAGATGTTGGGAGCCATGGGAGGGGCAATACGGGACGGTCGGCATGAATTACTTCTGTGCGTCCAGCGTCTTGTTCCACTCGGCCACCCGGGCGGCTTCCACTTTCAGAACGGCGTCTGCCTCGGCCTTGTCCAGAATGCGGATGTCCTTGATTTTGTCTCCGCGGGCAATGGCGTTGACGACGGCTTGCCCTTTCAGCACTTTCCCGAAGACGGTATGGCGTCCGTCAAGATGGGGCGTAGCCACGTGGGTGATGAAGAACTGGGAGCCGTTGGTCCGGGGACCGCGGTTTGCCATGGAAAGGATACCGGGACCGTCGTGTTTGAGGTCGGGGGAGAATTCGTCTTCAAACTCATAGCCGGGACCGCCCATGCCCGTGCCCTGGGGATCGCCTCCCTGGATCATGAAGTCCGGAATCACGCGGTGGAAGGTTACTCCCTTGTAATAGCCCCTGTTAATGAGGTTCAGGAAGTTGGCGACAGTAACTGGTGCCTTGCAGGGATAGAGGGCCAGTTCAATGTCCCCCTTGGTGGTGGACATGACTACTTTCACGTCCTTGAGTCCGGCGGTGGAGTCGGCGCAGGCCGTAAAGGCCGCCAGGGCGCACAAGGAACACAGCAGAAGGGTAAAATACTTTTTCATGGCTTCTTGTTGTTCCCCCATGTTGCCCTAAGAGAGGCCGGTTTGCAAGTAAATCGCGTGCCCTGGCGGGAGAGTGCCGCACGCCAACGGGAATTGGAAGCGGGGGATCAGAGGCATCAAAGGCATTTTTAATCTCAATATGCTGTTTTTAAATGATTTTTCATACTACTCCTCCGGCTGCACGGGAAAAACGGAAGATCAGCCAGGTCATGCACAGGCTCAGGACGCCCATCACGACGAACTGCCAGGATGGGGGGATGACCAGCATCATGGCGTACTGGAATCCCACGGCCGCAAGACCCAGAACACAGTCCACCAGGTTTCCGGCGGCAATCATGTCGCCGCGCTTGTCGTTGTCCGCCCGGTCTTGAAAGAAGGCGTTCAGCGGCACCAGGAACAGGGCGGCGGAGATGCCGGCCGCCATCAGCAGGGCGTAGAAGACGGATGAGGTCATGGAGACCGTGGAAAGGGCCAGGCAGCTCAAGGCCATCAGCGCCCCCCCCGCCACGGAGACTTTCATGCGGATGTGGTGTCTGCACATCAGGGAGGCGAGGATGCCCCCCAGTACGGTACCGCCGCTCATCCAGGCCATCAGCACGGCCCCCACGGAGCTGAAATCGTCGCCGCCGCCGGAGATTTCCTTGGCCATCTGGATGGTCATCAGCATCACGGTGCCCCCAAAAAACCAGAAGTAGCCTATGCCCATTTCGCTGACGCGCAAGTTCCTGTTTTTCCACATTTTGGAAAGCTGGTGGAAGTGCTCGTAAAACAGGGACCAGGAAAAGGGCCTGAACCCTTCCGGAGCGTACCGCGGAAGATAGAAGCTGGAAATTGCCACGGGAATGGCCAGCAGAAGGAACACCAGGCACGGGAAGGAGGCGGCGTACCAGCCGTCGCTGAGGCCGGAGGGTTTTAGCCATGCGTCAAACCACTGGAAGAAGCCGTCCCCCAGCAAATGATGCCAGACGGTGTCCGTGGAAGGCTCCAGCAGGTAGCGGAACCAGACGAAGACGCCTATCTGGCCGATCAGCAGGCTGAGGATGGAGGCCATTTCCACAATGCCGCTGGCAAATCCCATGCGGGACGTTCCCACAATGTCCTTCACGATTCCCTTTTTTGACGGACTGAAAATGGTGGCCTGCAAGGCAAAGACGCAGAACCACAGGATGGCTCCGTTCAGGTTGTGGGAGCGCAGGCTCCAGTACATTCCCCCCAGCACGCATATTTGGAGAAGGGCCATGAATTGAATGATGCGAGCCTTGCAGAAGCGGTCGGACAGCCACCCGACAAAGGGGGAAAACAGGATGAAGGGAAGAACGATGATGGCCCCCAGCGGATATTCCAGGTCTCCCTGCGTACCGTACAGCCATACGCCCAGGGGAATCAGCAGGAACTGGGCCCCCTTTTCGTTGAAGGAGTTCTGCGCCTGGATCAGCACGAGCCGCCAGAAGGCACCCCAAGGCACCTTGTCAACCGGTCCGGGGGTGTGGGAGTCATGTTTCATGAAATCATATGCTTGGTTCCTCCGTTTTTCTGGATTCAGTACGGGATTCCGGACCAGGCAGGGCGGCCCGGCAAAGGGCGCCTGTCCGCGGAGCTTAACTTTTCCCCGTGTTGCTGGCAAGCCGGAAGAGCCCAGGGAGCCGCATCCCAGGGGGTCATCAGTATCCGGGGGCTGTAGGTGGAAGGGATGCCGCTCCCGGGGGAGATGCTGTGGAAGGACGCAGAAGGGAGGCTCCGTACCTTCAGCTCATGGGACCTCCCGTTTTGGCTTCCGGTATTTTATGCAATTTCTTCCGATTCCCTCAGCCCGGAACTGCGGAACAGGCAGAGAACACCGATAACGACTACCGCCACGACGCTGGCGATAAGCGACGCCTCATAACCGAACCCGCACATTTCCGGGCTGGAAAACAGGTATTGGAAGACGACCAGGCTCAGGAACGCGGCGGGAACGGCGGCTATCCAGCAGCAGCGGGTTTTGCTGCGCAGATAGATGGAGACAGCCCACAGCGTGGATGCCGCCAGGAGCTGGTTTGCCCAGCCGAAGTACTGCCAGATAATGTTGTAATCCATGCTGCTCACGGCGATGGCCACGGCAAACAGGGGGATAGCGATCATCAGGCGGCGGCTCAACTGCTCCTGGTTCAGCTTGAAGCAGTCGGCAATCATCAGGCGCGTTACCCGCAGGGCTCCGTCTCCCGTGCTGATGGGCAGGATCACGACGCCGATCATCACCAGAATGGAACCTGCGTGCCCCATCCAGGATTCCGAAATCATCTGGATGGCCAGGGCAGGGGCTTTCCCGTTGGCGGTAGCTATGCCCAGCGCCTCCGGAGAACCGTAGAAGGTCAGGGCGGCTGCGGCCCAGATGAAGGCGATGACGCCTTCCGTAATCATGGCTCCGCCGAAGACGGGCAGGCCTTCCTTTTCCGTTTTCAGGCAGCGGGCCATCAGGGGGGACTGGGTGGCGTGGAAGCCGCTCACGGCTCCGCAGGCAATCGTGATGAACATGACCGGGAACAGCGGGAAGTCCGCCGGGTGGAGGTTGTGGAAAAAGTCCATGTCCGGCAGCACCTCCATGCGGGGAATGTGCATCCAGTACGGCATGGATTCCGCAAAGGGCATCAGCAGCATCACGCCCAGAATGCCGGCCACCATGATGATCAGCGCTACGGAAAACAGGGGGTACACCCGCCCCATGATGGCCTGGATGGGCAGAATGGTAGCCAGAAAGTAGTAGCCGAAGATGATCCATACCCATGTGGAGACGTTCCACCCCGTCATCGGGGCCAGAATGGCGGCAGGCCCCACGGCGAATACCACCCCCACCAGCACACTGAACACAATGCAGGCCGCGCGGCTGATCCACTGGGCCTGGCTTCCCAGATAGCGGCCCAGGATTTCCGGAAGGTTCTCCCCCTTGTGCCGCAGGGAGATCATGCCGGAGAAATAGTCGTGCACCATGCCGCCGAAGATGCAGCCGAACACGATCCAGAGCAGGGCGGCGGGGCCGTACAGCACCCCCATCACGGCTCCGAAAATGGGGCCCAGCCCTGCGATGTTCAGCAATTGAATCAGGAAGATGCGCCAGCGCGGCATGACCACGTAATCCACGCCGTCCGTGTACGCCACGGCCGGTGTCCGGCGTTCCGAGTCCGGCTGGAAAATCCGCTCCAGCACGCGGCCGTACGTAAAATAGCCGGCCGCCAGGACCAGCATTCCCAGAATGAAGTAGCAGTAACCGTTCATGTTGAAAAGGAGGACTCCCGGGCAGAAATAACAAGAGGCCGTCCGCGTGTGAAACGTAACTTTTCCATTGCATTCTGGCAAGACGTTATTGATCTGTAGATTCCGGATTTTTTGCCCGGAAAATGAAAAGAAACACAACGTCAATTTCCAGATAATCTGAGCGGATTGCAAATTCGAAGTCAACATGTTTTTTTCAGACAAAACGATTTATAAGGATTAACCCTGAGAAAATAGTCAGATTACCCAAGTCTAGTTTTTCATTTTATCAATATTCATGTTACTTTATTATTAAGTAATTATATCATTCATCGGACAAGGCTTCTCCTTGGACGAATTTGCAATCCGCTAAGAAGATGAGGCTGACTCTTTGGCACTTTAACTTACACTTGCAGTATCATGAAGAAAACTTTGTTCCTGCTCTCATCTCTTGCCCTGGCTGCGGCATCGGCTCAGGCGGCGGTCTTGTGCACGACGACATTCAACCGGACGGGTAACAGCCTTGGATCGGTAACGATTAATAACGAGTCTGGATACGGGCTGGAAGGCCCCACTTCCATTTCCTCTTTCAGCAAAGGAGGAAATCCGGCTGGAGGCCAAAGCGGAGATCTGCTGGGACAGAGTTCCATTCCGTCCTCCGTGGTAACTCCCAATTCCAATGTGGCAAGCGGCGGTTCCTGGAGCATGTCCTTTACGTTTACCAACACCGCTGCCCAGGACATGCAGATTTCTTCCATTGACCTGACCATGATAGGGGTGACCGGCGGTGGAGCTGCTCAGAATACCGGTGGTGGTGTAGCAGGCCAGGACGGATGGATTGGCACGACTACGGGCTTGAGCAACAAGCCTATCAACTTGGCCCTTTCCATAGATAGTGTCGGTTCGCAAACTCTTGTGTTCAATGCTGCTACGGGTGGGGGCAGTTCAGGGAACTGGGACACCCCCAGAACGGGAGGCTACGATTTTCTCGATGGCTTTGTTCTGAAGGCGGGAGAGTCGCTGACCATCACGATTGACGCTTCCCAGCATGAAGCCTATAACAAGGGGTGTTTTGCAGGGTTATCCGGCATTCAGATCAATGGGGAGCTGGTTCCCGAACCGGCCACGGCGTCCCTTGGACTTCTGGGGCTGGCGGCATTGATGGTGCGCCGCCGCAGGGCCTGACCATTTCAGCAACATTTCATCAAGCCGTCCTGTGGATTTTCCGAAGCAGGCGGCTTTTTTCTTTCAAACGGGACTCTCACATGTTGTTTGCTTAACTGATGCTTGTTGCCATCATCCAATCCGTTTTCTCCGCTAGAATTTCCTGTCCCGGTCCTTTTCATCCGGGGTCTTTTTTCCATTGACTGCCATGTTCATGTTTCGCTTCTTATCCGCTCTGATTTCCTCCCTGCTGATTCTGTCTCCTGTAAAAGGAGAGGATGCAGAATATGTCTGGAGAGGGACGGGAGGAAATGCCTGGGGGACCTTGTCCAATTGGAGCCCGTCAGTTGCTCCGGGAGCCCAATCTTCTGCCTACACGCACTGGATGACCACTAATGGAGCGGATTCCGTGGGAAGAACGGACGTGGGAGGCCTGGGTTCCGACGGAAGGTATCTGAAGGGTGTCCGGGTGGAGGGTGTCAATAACCAGCCCGGAGGGAAAATTCAGTTGTTCATCAAGAATACAAACGAAAAGGTTTACCTTCGTATCCAGGATGGCGGCATTACTGTATCAAATACAAGAACGGGGGGATACAATGCGGATTTCGGGATTGCCCAGTTGCGCGTAGCCTCGGACCAGACCTGGCATGTGGAGGAGGGCCGCAGTTTTTATGTGGGGAGCGATGAAACGGCCCCCGCCGGCGGTCTCTATTCCCTGACTTCTGAAAACGATGCCGCCCGGGTGGTAACGCTGACGGGCGCCGGCGCCGTGCGCATCGGGGAGGGAATGCTGCTGAACAATATTTCCGGCGTGATCGGCTTCGTGATGAATGCGGGGCAGGGAACGCCCACGCTGGACCTGGCGGACCGGGGAATGAGCAATACGATTACGGTGGAGGACGCCGCGCGGCTGGAGGGCATGGCCCTGTATCAGGGCTCTCTGATTACCCGGGAAAATTCTTCCGTGACTTTCTCCGGGACTACGGCAAAGGTTTCCAGCTTATGGAACATCGGGAAAAATACGGCCATCACGCTGGAAAGTTCCACACTGGACATGTCTGAAGCGGGAGTGGAGGCTGAAGCGATTCTTTCCGGAACATCCGGAGTTTCAGGTTCACAGGGAACGCTGAAGCAGACGATTCTGGATGATGCCCGGATCACCTACACGAACAGGGAAGGCAAGCCGGGAGAAATTCAGTCCGTAGGGAAAAACGTCACCATTACCCTGAATAATTCCTCCGTTGATTTTAACGGAGAAGTTCCGGAAGTAAATCTGGTCGTTCAAGGGAATTGTTCCCTGGCGGGAAGCGGAAATTTCAACGGCACGATTACATATGCTCCGGGCGGCACTCTCGCTGTGAAAGGGGACATTACCCTTCCCAGTTCTTCCCTGGCCTTGGGCCGTTCCCATGTGACCGCCCTGGACGGCGTGCCGCAGGCCGGGGCCGTGCCGCCGGAAAATTCCTCCCTGCAGGCGCAGGAATACGTCATCCTGTTTGATTCGTCTTTTGAAGACTTGATTGCCGAATGGCCCGGAAGCCATACGCTGACGGTGCAGTTTGCGGAAGGGATGGAAGCGGAAATTACCGTGAAGGACCTTCCGAAGGGAGCCGTTTCCTGGAGCTATGACCGCGCTTCCAGAAGGCTGAACCTGGTGACGAATGTGGCGGAAAAGCCTTCCATGCCTTCCGGTGTATCCGGCTCCAGGCCGAACATCATCTTTGTGCTGGTGGATGACATGGGCTGGGGGGACCTGAGCGTCAACTGGACGCAGCAGGATAAAAACGGGCGCCAGGTGACGCGCAGGAATGAATTCAAGACTCCGACCCTGGATACGATGGCTACGGAAGGCATGCAGCTCCGGCGCCATTACAGCGCCGCTCCGGTGTGCGCTCCGGCGCGCGCCTCACTGCTTCTCGGCGTGCACCAGGGCCACTCACGCGTGGTGCGCAACAACACCTTTGACTACCCCATTGAAAACTCCCACACCCTGGGAACGCTGCTGAAGGGCGCGGGTTACCACACGGCGGCCATCGGGAAATGGGGCGTGGGCGGCGGAGGGCAAAGCGGCAAGGGGCTGACCGGAGCGCCCCATATGCGCGGGTTTGACTACTTTTACGGAATCATCAAGCATCTGGCGGGCCACTTCCACTATTTGACGGCGGGTTCCCAGGAGATTTACGAATATGATGACCAGTCCGCAGCCCCGGCGTGGACGAACGTCAGCGCCAAGGTCCCCGGCACCGCCTATGATACGGACCTCTTCGGCGCCCGGGCCAAGCAGTGGATTATGGAGCACCATGAAAAGGCCCCTTCACAGCCTTTCTTCCTGTACCTGGCTTTCCCCGCCCCCCACGGCTGCCTGTCTGCTCCTGCCTGCGCCTATCCGGAGGGATTGGGAAAAACCGGCGGCCTGCAATGGGAGAAGAAAGATGGCTATGAAGCCTGCAATACCGCCGCGGACGGCTGGACTGGCGTGCAGGGGGATTTTGGCCCGGATACGTACATTTATCCGGAACACACGGTTTTCGGCAAGACGGAATCCCGGCACGCCACGATGATCCGCCGCGTGGACGATGTTCTGAAGGATATGATCCAGCTGCTCAAGGAGCTGAACCTTGACAGCAATACGATGATCGTGTTCACCTCCGACAACGGCCCCCACAATGAGTCGGGCTCAGGTAATTACAACAACGGGGCCCAAGACCCGCGGTACTTCATGAGTTATGGAATGATGGACGGCATCAAGCGGGACTGCTGGGAGGGCGGCATGCGCGTGCCTGCGGTGGTGCGCTGGCCCGGAGTGGTTCCCAGCGGGATCAGCCTGGGCGCCAGCCAGTTCCATGACTGGATGGCCACCTTCGCGGATGTGGCGGGGGTACCCGTTCCGTCCCGCTGTGACGGCGTTTCCCTGCTGCCCACGCTGGTAGGCGTTCCGGAGCGCCAGAGAACCGGCGTCATTTACACGGAATATGCCTACGGCGGAAATACTCCGGGCTACAGTGACTTCCTCCAGGCCCACAGGAACCGCGGCAGGCAGCAGCAGCAGATTGTGTTTGCGGACGGTTTCAAGGGCCTGCGGATGGGCAATGCCGCTCCCGCTACGGACTTTGAAATCTATGATACGGAAAAGGACCCGCAGGAGGCCAACAACCTGGCTTCCTCCCGTCCGGACCTTCAGGAGAAAATGAAGGCGCAGGCATTGCGCATGCGCCGTCCTTCTCCCACGGCAGCTACGAACTTTGACACTGCTTACGTTGCACCCGTCGCGCCTCCCTCCAACCTCCGGCAGGGGCGGTTGCGCCAGCGCGCGTGGAACCGCGGGTTCGACTGGGTGCCGGATTTCCGCCAGATGGAGGAAGCCCCGGCCGTCACAGGAGCTACGGGCGCTTCCGGCGTGCTGGATGTCAACCCCGCAATTTCCGGCCAGAAGGGCGTGGAACTTACCGGTTATCTCACCGTGCCTGCTACGGGGGAATATAAATTCTACCTGAAAACGGATTCCAACAAAGGTTCCAAGGCTTTTGTCCATTTGCACGACATGCAGCTCCTTGACGCGGATTATGCCTATACGCCGGGAACGGAAGTTGCCTCCAATGCGCGGGAAGGCGTTTCCAGCGATGTACAGCCCAATGCCGTACAGACGGTCAAGCTTACGGCGGGCGTTCATCCGATCCGCATCGGCTATGTGGGCCAGGGTTCGTCGTCTTCCCTTTCCATGCAGTGGGAAAGCGCCGATGCGGGCATTTCCAAGCAGGAGATCCCCGCCAGCGCGTTTGCGTATGAATACGTGAATCCTTTCAATATTGATAAAACGGAGGAGGCCGTGGGCTTTGCCGCTGCGGAGACGACGCTGACCGTGCAGACCCAGCTGCCCTGGACCGCTTCCTGCGACCAGCCCTGGGTCACGGTCATTCCCGCTTCCGGGAACAGTACCGCTACGCTGGCTGTCAGCGTGGACGCCAATAGCCAGGAAACACATCGTACGGCAGTTGTGACCATTACGTGTGACGGCGAACAAAGGACCTTCACGCTGACTCAAAGTGCCGCGCCGCCATTGACCGGATACGATAAGTGGAAGAAGGATAAGTTCCCCGCCGGAACGACGGAAGACGACATGGCTCCGGGAGCCAGCCCTGCAGGCGACGGAATCAGCAATTTGATGAAGTATGCTACCGGCCTGGATCCTTTGAAACCGTGCGGCAGTGTAACAACGCTGACGGTGCGGAAGGAAGAGGGCAGCCAGGAATATCTGGTGCTGGACTGGCCGGTCAATACGGAAGCCGTGGATGTGGTTTTCAGCGTGGAAAGCTCCGCGGACCTGAAGACCTGGAATGAGGAGGAAACGGTAGTTCCGGCAGGCAGCAAGGGAGAATACCGGGACACGGTGGCCATTGATGAAAATGCGCCGCAACGCCGCTTCCTGCGTTTGAAAGTAACGAGAGAGTAGAATCTGGGCCTGTATTGGCATCGAAAATTGAATGCCGATACAGGCGGTACTCCATGCCGGGATTTTTCGTGATCCGGTTACCTTTTATTAATAGCGAATCACCGTTCCGGAGCTCTTCGGAAGATTTCTCCGGAATTCCTTCTCTTTGCCGAGGTCTATTTCCGACCGAAAAGCAAAAAACCGGGCACGGGCCGCAAGCCCGGCTGCACGGATTGCGCCACGCGAGATTCACGAAGGATAAAGCGACCGTGGGAAGCAGTGACCAAATGTGTACTCCCAAAGACGCTTATGGAAAGATACCTCCGGAAATGTCTGTTTGCCGGGAGTCACGGCTCCGGTGTCCGGGGCGAGAGTATCCTGTTTTTGACGGACAGATTTTTTTGCCTTCAACAGGTGGAAGAATCGCTGATTTCCAGTATCCGGAGTGTTATTCCAGGGGGCCGCGGGATTCAGGCCTGTTCTTCCTCCTGATCTGCGGGAGGGGCTTTAGGCAGATTTTTGTCAATGTCGTCCAGCAGGTTGACCAGATCAACCCCGCGCTGCGCGGAGTCGTCCAGCCGGAAGGAGAGCCGCGGAGTGTTGCGCAGAACGACTCTTTTGGCTACGGCCGACTGAATGAGACCGTGGCGGGAGTTCAGCTTTTCCAGAACCTGGGGAGGAGCCATGCGGCCCACGACGCCCACCCAGACCCTGGCTTCTTTCAGGTCATCCGTCACTTCCACTTCAATTACGGTGACAATCGTTCCGGGGAATTCAAAGTCCCGCTGGATGGTGGTGCCTATTTCCCGGCGGAGGAGTTCATTAACCTTGTCTGTGCGTCTGCTCATATGAAGAAATAGAGTAAGGGGCTGTCCGATTGTTCAATCGGAAGGAGGGATGTACACGAATGGCAGAAATGGAAGCTCCCTAGAGACCCTGCCGGAGCCCTGGGGCGGTTCCATTCCCGCTTCGGTGAGATTACGTATTGGCTTACAGCGTCTGCTGGATTTTTTCCAGCGTGTAGCATTCGATGATGTCGCCAGCCTCATATTCGTTGAAGTCGCCCAGGCGAATGCCGCATTCCAGACCGGCCTTGACTTCTTCCACTTCGTCCTGGAAGCGGCGGAGAGTGGACATCTTGCCGTCGAAAACGGGAGTTTTGTCGCGGATGACGCGCGCTTCACAGCTGCGGAGGATCTTGCCGTCCTCAACCATGCAGCCTGCGGCGCGACCCTTGTTGAGCTTGAAGACCTGGAGAACCTTGGCGTGGCCGATGATGGTTTCACGCGTTTCCGGTTCCAGCAGGCCCAGCATGGCGTCCCTCACCTGGTCGATGAGTTCGTACACGATGGAGTACAGCTTCACCTGCACGCCTTCACGTTTGAGAAGTTTCACGGCGTTGGATTCCACCTTGACGTTGAAGCCCAGGATGACGGCGTCGGAAGAGGAAGCCAGCAGGACATCAGATTCCGAGATGGGACCGGCGGCGGCATTCAGGAAGACACATTCCACCTTGTCCGACTGGATGTCCATGATTGCCTTTTTAATGGCTTCCACGGAACCCTGGACGTCCCCCTTCAGGAGAATCTTGAGCTGGGCCTTCTGGGTACCGTCGCCCATCATGGCGAGCAGTTCCTCCATGCGGGCCTTGCGGGGCTGGGCCAGGCGCTGCTTGCGCAGTTCCTCCTGGCGTTCTTCGCCCAGTTTCTTGGCGGCGCGTTCGGATTCCATTTCCACGAGTTCGTCACCCACGTTCGGGGTCTCGGAAAAGCCGATGATTTCCACGGGCATCCCGGGGCCGACTTTTTTGACGCGTTCGCCGTGGTCGTTGACCAGGGCGCGCACCTTGCCGGCGTAAGGGCCGCAGATGAAGGGCATGCCGATGCGGATGGTGCCGCTTTCCACAATGGCCGTGGCGGAACTGCCGGTACCGGGTTCCACGCGGGCTTCAATGATGGATGCCCGGCAGTTGGCCTTGGGATTGGCTTGGAGTTCAAGCACTTCCGACTGGAGGGAAAGGAGGCCGAGCAGGTCGTCAATGCCGTCCCCGGTCAGGGCGGAGACTTCCACACATTCCACATCGCCGCCGAAGTCCGTGGGGACCAGCCCTTCTTCCATCAGGCCGCTCTTGGCTTTCATGGGATCTGCCGCAGGGAGGTCGCATTTGTTGATGGCCACGATGATGGTTTTGCCGGCCGCCTTGGAATGGGCGATGGCTTCCCGCGTCTGGGGCATGATGCCGTCATTGGCGGCTACGACGAGCACGACAATGTCCGTCACGTCCGCTCCGCGGGCGCGCATTTCCGTAAAGATGGCGTGACCGGGCGTGTCCAGGAAGGTGAGGGTGTTGCCGTTGTAGTCTACCGTATAGGCGCCGATATGCTGCGTGATGCCGCCGGCTTCCCCCTTCGCTACGTGGGCCTTGCGGATGTAGTCCAGCAGGGAGGTTTTCCCGTGGTCTACATGGCCCATGACCGTGATGATGGGCGTGCGGGTGATGAGGGTGGCCTTGGGTTCTTCCACGACCGGCACTGGTTCCGGCTCCTTCACCGGTTCCTGCTGGGCCTTGACTCCACCTCCTTTTTCCCGTTTTTCACGGGCGAAGGTGTAGCCGTGCAGGTCACAGATGGAACTGACGGCGTCAGCGTCCAGCGGCGTGTTCGGGTTGGCGAAGATGCCCATGCCCATCAGGTCCTTGATGATCTGGAAAGGCTTGGCTTGAAGCAGAGCGGCCAGTTCGGAGACGGAAACGGGCGGCTTGAGGTTGATGACCTTATCCCTGGAAGACAGTTCCTCTTCCTGCGGCGCGGGTGCGGCGGCAGGGGCTGGCTGGACGGATTCGGGAGCCGGTTTGGCGGGAACGGGAGCAGGCGCTTTTTTCTTGGGGCCGGAAAGCAAGTCGAGAGCTTCTTTCTTGGCCGGAGCCGGACGGGGGGTGGGCGCCGGGGCCGGAACGGGTTCGGGCAGCGGTGCGCGTTTCTTTTTGGGAGATCCGCCGATCAGATCCAGCACTTCTTTTTTGGGTTCGTTCTCTTCTTGTTTATTAGGCATTTGATTTTAAATTGGTTAGATATTGAGCGCCATGCTCAATGGTTTATTGGGAAATGAGGTCCCGGGCCTTGTCCAGAATCTGGGCGGCTTCCTCTGCGGGAATGCCCATGCTTTCCGCGATGTCGGAAGCTTCAAATCCGGTGAGGGCCACCAGGTCCGTTCCCCCCATGGTCACGAGGCCCATGGCGGTTTCTTCCGGGATTTCCAGTTGTTCGCTGAGGGTTTTCGCCGCGGCCTGGCACTGGCGCATCACTTCTTCAGCGGCAGCCTGGCTCTGGAGTTTTTCAGCTTCCTGAACGTCAAAGACACGCACCTGGACGTCCCAGCCCATCAGGCGGGAGGTGAGGCGGGCGTTCTGGCCCCTGCGACCGATGGCCTTGGAGAGGTCTTTGTCGTCCTGGACGATGACGAAGACCCGTTTGGCGTCTTCATCCACGGTGATTTCCCGGGGCTCCACGGGGCTGAGGGCTTCCCGGACGAATTCGACGGGGTCTTCCGTCCATTCCAGGATGTCCACCTTTTCATTGTTGAGCTCCCGGACGATGTTTTTAACGCGGGCTCCGCGCATACCCACGCATGCCCCCACCGGGTCCACCTTGTCGTCATGGCTGATGACGGCCACCTTGGTGCGGTAACCGGCTTCGCGGGCGATGCCGTGGATTTCCACCGTCTGGTCCCCGATTTCCACCACTTCCGATTCAAAGAGGCGGCGCACCAGGTTCGGATGGCTGCGGGAGAGGATGACTTCCGGTCCGCGGCCTTCCGTGCGCACTTCCACCACGTAGAAGCGCATGCGGTCGCCTACGCTGTAGTCTTCATTCGGCACGCGCTCGCGGGAGGTCATGACGCCCTCGAATTTTCCAAGGTCCACAAAGATGTCTCCTTTTTCAAAGCGGCGGATGGTGCCCGTGACCAGATCGCCGGCGCGGTCCTTGAATTCGTCATAAAGCATTTCCTTTTCCGCATCCAGCAGTTTCTGGAGCATCGTCTGGCGTGCCGTCTGCACGGCAATGCGGCCGAATCCTTTGGGGGTGATGTTGGTAGCCAGCAGATCGTGCAGGACGGCATTTTTGTCCAGCTTGACGGCCAGGGAGAGGGGAATCTGATTGAATTTGTCTTTGTATTCTTCATCCGGAACTACTTCCAGATCAGCAAAGATACGCACCTTGCCCTTGTCCACGTTGATTTCAGCCCGGAGGTAGTTGATGGAGCCGGAACCGGGGACCATCTTGCGGTAGGCGGACAGGAAGGCAGATTCCAGAGCGAGGAGAATTTTTTCACGGGAGAGCCCTTTTTCCCTCTCGTAGTAGTCGATCAAAGCTTTAATGTCGTTTGTCATGAGCGTAGAGATGTGTGATGGATAGACAAAAAAGAGCGGGTCGACAGACCCACTCTCGAGTGCCTCTCGGGGTGTTTGCCTATCTAAGTAAGCATGGCCCCCGCCGGTTGGCAAGAAAAAACACTTGTTCCGTGCGGCATGCAAGATACTGGGGATGATTCCGGAAGAAGGGTTTGCGCGGAGGGGTGAAGCAGGGCCGCTGAAGGGGAGTTTGAGGGCTTGACGGGAAGGGGAAAAACGGGAAGTATGCCCGCATGAAACTCGTTTCTTGGAACGTGAACGGATTGCGTGCGATTCTGGGCAAGGGGCTGGGAGAAGCCGCGGATGCGCTGGATGCGGACATTCTTTGCCTTCAGGAGATCAAGGCGCGTCCGGAGCAGGTGGATGATTTGTGGCTGTCTTCCTGGCCGTACCAGCTCTGGAATCCGGCGGAAAAGGCAGGTTATTCCGGGGTGCTGGTCCTCAGCCGCGTGAAGCCCCTGTCCACATCCATGGGCATGGGCTGGCAGGAACATGACCGGGAAGGGCGCGTGTGCACCATGGAGTTTGAGCAATTTTATCTGGTCAACTGCTATACGCCCAATTCCCAGAGCGAACTGGCAAGGCTGCCCTACCGGCAGCAGTGGGATCAGGCGTTCCGCAATTACGTGGCCGGCCTGGCGGCTGTCAAGCCGGTCATTTTCTGCGGCGATTTGAACGTGGCCCATCAGGAGATCGACATCGCGCGGCCCAAGGACAACCGTTTCTCCGCCGGGTTCACCGACGAAGAACGCTCCGGGTTCACGCAGTTGCTGAAAGCCGGATTTACCGATACGTTCCGCCTGCTGCATCCGGAGGAACCGTCCTGGTACAGCTGGTGGTCGTACCGCGGGGGCGCGCGTGCCCGGAACATCGGCTGGCGCATTGATTATTTCTGCGTTTCCGATTCTCTGGCTCCCAGGGTGAAGAGCGCGGCCATCCATATGGACGTGATGGGTTCCGACCATTGCCCCGTAAGCCTGGAGATTGACTGCTGAGAAAAAACACGACACGAGAATTTCAACATGATGCAACAGGAATTGCCATTGCTGGTGGTTGCCACGCGCAACGCCCATAAAACCGGGGAAATCCGCGCCATGCTGGCCGGAAAATGGGAGGTAAGGGACCTTTCCGACTATCCCCAGGCCCCACCCGTGGAAGAAACCGGCGTTACGTTTACGGAAAACGCCACGCTCAAGGCAGTCTCCGCCTCCAAATGCATTCCCGGCATTGTCCTGGCGGACGATTCCGGGCTGGAGGTGGATGTTCTGGATGGCCGTCCGGGCGTCTGGTCTTCTTCCTTCGGGGGAGAGGAAGGTAATCATGAACGGAACAACCGCCGTATGCTGGAAGAGTTGCGGAAGGCCGGAGTGCGCCCGGGAGGCAAGCCTGCCGCCCGCTTTCGCTGTGTGATGGTTTTGGCCCGCGAAGGTGCGGTGCTGGCGGAATTTTCCGGTTCCATAGAAGGCCACATGCTGACGGAATTGACCGGGGAGGGAGGATTTGGATATGACCCCCTGTTTGTGCCGGAAGGGTATGAGCAGAGTTTCGCCCAGCTCCCCATGGAGGTGAAGAATTCCATGTCCCACCGGGGCCGTGCGCTGGCGCAGGTGGTGGAGTGGATGGGCCGTGCGTGAGAAGGGTATTCCTTGAATATCTTCCGGTCTGTGTTCGCCTTCCGGAAGCTGAAGGAATGTCAATCCAGCCTGAATGCACAAATTTGGAACGGTGCGGGCGTGGAAGTGTTCAGAAGCTGGTATTTGCCTGTTCTCCACAGGTGATGGGGAAGCCGGGAAAGGAATTGTTCCACGGCGGCCGCTTCCATGTCTCCTCCCTCATGGCCCGGATAGCACATGACGCTGAGGATTCCGTTGGGGGCTGTCAGGTTCACGGCCTGTTCCAGGGCCGCCAGAGTGGAATCCGTACGGGTGACGAGGTTCCTGTCCCCGCCGGGCAGGTAGCCCAGGTTGAACATGATTGCTTTGACCGGGCCGCGGACCAGTTCCGCGAGGCGCGAGTGGCTGGCCAGATGGAAACAGACGGCGTCCGTAAGCAGCCCCTCTTCCCTCAGGCGTTCCCTGGCGGAGCGGATCGCCTCTTCCTGAATGTCGAAGGCGTGCACTTTCCCTTCCGGGCCGACCAGGCGTGCCAGAAATGCAGTATCGTGCCCGTTTCCCGCTGTGGCGTCCACCACCGTGTCTCCGGGCAGGACGAGACGGCTGATCCAGTCGTGCGCGCAGGTCATGGGCCGGCTGAGCAGGGAACACTTCATGACCGGGTTTTATAGGAGCCTGGCGTGTATGACAATTAGTTTGTGAATTTCCCGCAGGGAAAATGATTGACAGGTTGTTTTTCCATTTTCCGTATGATAAGGTAGGCACTAAGGCATCGGAAATGCTCCGTTGCCGGAAAGATGAACATTTGACTTTGCACCAATATGACTGACAGACGTACATTTTTGAAGGGGACCGCCGCCGTGGGCGCTTTAGCGGCCATTACGGACATGGAAACCCTCTTCGCCCAGGAGGCGTCTCCCCAAACGGCTTCCGGCATTCCCGACCTGGTTGCCGTCCGCAACGGGACTCGCGCGGAAATGGTTAAAAAGGCAGTGGAAACGCTCGGCGGCATGCAGGCGTTCGTGAAGCCGGGCCAGACCGTGGTGATCAAGCCGAACATCGGCTGGAACAAGGCTCCGGAGTTCGGGTCCAACACCCACCCGGAAACAGTCGCCACGCTGGTGGAACTGTGCAAGCAGGCCGGCGCAAAGGAAGTAAAGGTTTTTGACCACTGCTGCCATAATGGCGCGTATGAAGGCAGCGGCGTGAAAGAGGCTGTGGAAAAAGCCGGAGGCGTGATGGTGGACGGCGGCAATGAAGGGCAATATGTTCAGAAGGAAAATCCGAAGGCCAAAAAATTCACCTCCGCCAAGGTGCACAAGGCTGTTCTGGAAGCAGACGTTTATATCACCTGCCCTCCGCTCAAGCACCACAGCGGATCTGAAATGACCGCCTGCATGAAGAACGTCATGGGAACCGTGTGGGACCGCGGCGCCATGCATAAGAACGACCTGCACCAGTGCATTGCGGACGCCGTGTATTTCCGCAAGCCGGACCTGTGCGTGCTGGACGCCTACATGCCCATGGTGCGCAACGGCCCCGTAGGCAAGGACACGAACGATCTGGTGGAGCGCAAGACTCTCCTTGCCTCCCGCGACATCGTGGCGATTGACTCTGCGGGTGCGGCCCTGCTGAACAAGGCGGGCAAGATCCGCCATGTATTGCTGGGAGAGGAAATGGGGCTGGGAACGGCGGACCTCACCAAGATCAACATTCGCCGCATCAACATGGCCTGATGTTTTCCCGTCCGTCCGCAACTATTGCGGACGGACGCCAACTTTTCGCTGCGGGCGGTGTTTCATAGATTGGTATGTCAATCATTAAAGCTTTTTTTGTGAGTCCGTTGAAATGGCTCCGCGTGACCGTGGCCGTTATTTTCTTCGTGGGGATTGCCTATGCTTTCCTGCGCGGCATTCCTGCGTGGAACGTGCCGAATATGACGGGGGGCGGGGAAGGAATGGAAGACTCCTTTGCGCTGGCGCAGTGGCAGTTTGTCCCTTCCGTGCTGGGGACGTTGAACTGGGTGGGCGTTTCCGTGGCGGCTCTGGCCCTCCTGCTGGCGCTGACCTTGCTTTTCGGCCGTGTGTATTGCTCTTTCCTTTGTCCCCTGGGGATTTTGCAGGACATTGTGTTCAGGATGCGCAGATGGATCAGGCCCAAAGTTTTTTTGAAGTTCTCCCGGCCCGTGCCGTGGGTGCGGTATTCCATTCTGGCTGCGCTGGCCGTCTGCTGTATAATCGGTTTTGCCGGGTTGACGCTCAATTGGCTGGATCCGTACAGCATCTTTGGGCGCATCATGTACGTGCTTGCATGGCCTGCCGCCGTCTGGGGCAACAACCTGCTCGCGGCGGACAGCGCTTCCGCGGACCTGGTCCGCATGGATTATTATCCCGTGGCTCTTCCCGCCTTGCTGGCTTCCGCCGGAATGCTCGGGCTGGTTGTCGCCATGAGTGCCTGGAGGGGACGTTTGTATTGCAATACGGTGTGTCCCGTCGGCACCCTGCTGGGGCTCCTTTCCCGGGTTTCCCTTTTCCGGCTGGGTTTTGATCCCGCATCTTGCAAAAAGTGCGGCAAGTGTATCAAATCCTGCAAGGCCCAATGCCTGAATCTCAAGGAATACCGGATAGACGCCTCCCGCTGCGTGGCGTGCTACGATTGCGTGCGCGCCTGTGATGAGGGAGGAATCCGCTACCGCTGGTTCACCAGGGCCCGGAGATTGATTCCTGCCAAAAAGGAAAGGAAAGAGGCTTCTTCCCGCCCTTCGGCGGCGTTTTCTCCGGTTGTCGCGAAAAGTTCCCGTCGTGAATTCCTGGGGGCTACCGCCGTCGGGCTTGCCGGAGCCGCCCTGTCGGGATGCCGTGGGGATGCAGCCCAGAGGCTGGACCCCACCCAGTGCGTTCTTCCGCCCGGAGCCGGTTCCCTGGAACGGTTTCTGGACGTATGCACCGGCTGCCAGATGTGCATCGCCAGCTGCCCCACCCACGTGCTCCAGCCCGCTTATTTCCAGATGGGCATTAAGGGATTCATGAAGCCCCGGATGGATTTCAGCACCAAGTATTGTCTTTACGACTGCCACCGCTGCGCGGAAGTGTGCCCCACCGGGGCCATCAGAAAACTCCCTATTACCGCTGAAAAGGATACGACGGAAATCACGAAGGATACCACGCGCATTGCCGTGGCCCAGTTTTACGTGTGCCGCTGCCTGGTCAGGAGGGAGGACATGGACTGCGGCGCCTGTACGGAACACTGTCCCACCAAGGCGCTTTACACAGTGCCCTACATCGGGCGCGACGGCCAGGAACACCGCCTGCCGAAGCTGGATCCTACCCTGTGCATCGGCTGGGG
>ULQO01054378.1_pt1 | contig 36851 bp, 37 predicted proteins | sample 1954601 | NCBI WGS metagenome assembly ULQO01 (sample SAMEA4835658, study PRJEB28245) | human gut metagenome | biome: gut microbiome; material: fecal sample | place: Denmark | collected 2008
GCAACGCACTTAGAAACTCAAACCAAACGTCAGTCATTGCAAAAAGGAAGCGTAGTTCAAGATCAACATGTTTTTGCAATACCCGATAATGGATGGAATGTAGTGGACATAGAATTAGACTATTACGAATCTTATTATTCTTCCACTAATACACAGAATGCATTTCCATTTCGTCAAAAATTTTATATGATAAAAAGATCTGGCGCTGGAGCTAACAATATTTCTGTAGATGTATCTAACGCATTACATACGGATGGAACTAACAAAGTTATTATATCACCGTTCCAACAAGGCGATTTGTTGGTAGATACTAGCAAGTGGGAATGGGGTGTTTCCCATAGTTAAAGATACCACACTAAACATAACAACACCACGCTTATAAAATACTTTATATAACAAAATGCCGGACGTAAGCACATAGTTACTTGCGTCCGGCGTTTTTTCTTTTGCCTGTTCCTATGCATTTAGAACCCGGCATTGCAAGTATTCGCCTGCTTCTGCAGACGTGCAGGAGAATCTTGTATTCTTCGAGTAGTAGCCAAAATAAAACCATAGCTTCCCGCATTTGCAAATTTTCTTAGAAGCCTATTGACTTATCCGTATTTTCTGTATATACTGTACTTGTTATTAAAGGTACAGTTTGGAGGTGAAGATTTGCACATAATTTTATCAAATAGTTCTGAATTGCCTATTTATGAGCAAATTAAAGAACAAATAAAATCACAGATATTATCTGGTGAGTTACAAGAAAACGAAATGCTCCCTTCTTTGCGGCAGTTAGCAAAAGACTTGAAGATAAGCGTTCTCACAACAACACGAGCGTATAACGAATTAGAGGAGGCTGGATATATTACCAGTCGCCCCGGTAAAGGATTTTTTGTTATGTCAAGCTGTTCTGATTTGCTTCGTGAACAGCTCATCAAAGAGGTTGAAAGCAATCTTGGTGCTGCTATTATTGCTTCTCATAGAGCAAATATGACCGACACAGAATTGATAGCATTATTGAAATTATTATTGGAGGTAAGTGATGACTGAGAATTATTTGGAGCTTCAAAACGTAAAAAAGAGCTTTTCTAATTTTACTTTGGAAGATATATCTTTTACACTTCCCAAAGGGTATATTATGGGGCTTATCGGATCAAACGGCGCAGGAAAAACCACAACAATCAAGCTGATTTTAAATATGCTTGAAAAGGACAACGGTAACATTACAGTATTGGGGCTTGATAGCGTCAAACAAGAAGGACAGCTCAAGCAAAATATCGGCATAGTTTTTGACAGTAATCCTTATGTAGACGAGTGGACGATAGCAGAAACAGAAAAAGCAATTTCACCGTTTTACAATACATGGAAGCACCGCACCTTTATGGAAATGCTTGAACGGTTCCATTTATCACCGAAAACTAAAGTTGGAAAGCTATCTCGTGGTATGCAAATGAAGTTAATGCTTGCTATTGCGTTTTCACATGACGCAAAATTGCTGATTTTAGATGAACCAACGAGCGGACTTGACCCTTTGGCAAGGGACGAGTTACTTGAAATGTTACAGGAATATAATAAGGACGGGGATAAGAGCGTTCTGTTTTCTACACACATTACATCAGATTTACAAAGAGTAGCAGATTATATAACTATGCTTGCAAATGGGAAACTGATATATACAGGTAGTATGGAAAACCTACTTCAAAAATACCGTGTTATAAAAGGGGCACCAAAAGAACTTACGCCAGAGTTAAGCAAATATATTATCGGCTTACGAAAGACAGATATTGGATTTGAAGGTTTGATAGACGCAAACACAGCGCAGCAATATAAAGGATATATATCTGATATTCCGACGATAGACGAAGTGATCATTTATATTAGCAAGGGAGGTAATTTAGCATGAGTAACACTTTTAATATGGCAAGGCTTGATTTCTACACCTTAAAAAGCCAAACTGCTATGTATTTTATTATTCCTGTAATAGCCGTATTCTTTTCTATGACAGGTTCTCCCTTGTCTGTATTAGGATTTACTGCCGCCTGGCTGGTGCTGCTTGTAAACACTAATCTATTTGCTATTCAAGAAAAATATGGATTGGAGCGTTTATATAGTTCATTATCCCTCGACAAGAAAAGTGTGGTTTTAGGGCGATATATTTCTACTACGATTAACTATCTCTTTGCTTTTCTCGTTGTTGTGATTATAGGTGTTATAATGTCATTTGTGCAAGGACGCACCAACCCGGTTGATGGTATTGTTGAGGGATTTTGTCTTTCGTTACTTGTATTTACACTTATTTCTGCAATCCAACTGCCCATTTACTTTGGGGCCGGATATACAAAAGGTCGTATTCTTTCCATGATACCGTTTTTGGTAATAATAGGCTTTGTCATGTTACAATCCTTTTTTGAGAAGTTGGGGAGCGTCATTCAAACCATTTTGACTTTCGGAAATAGCATTTATGCTATTAGCTTTATTGTTAGTGTTGTAGTAATGGTAATTTCATATTATATTGCCGTATTTTGTTATAAAAGAAGGCAGTAAATGGAGGTTAGAATGAATAACTACGGAACATTGCAAAAATATCTTGAAAGAAATGGAAACACAATAGTTAAGTTATCCTTTGATAATCTAAAGGAAATTCTCGAAATTGAAGTTGATTACGTTGTTGCACTTCGCATACAAAAGGATTTTCATTGTAGCTACATGGTTGATAGCATTTCTAAGAAAGGGAAATGGGTTAGTTTTTGTAGAACTAAAATGCAAAAAGATAATGAAACAGCCGTAACATTAGCTTCAATGTTATGGTGGTAAGGGGGCAATATTTATGAATAAAAATGAAAAATGGCTTTTATGCCCTACTTGCGGTAATAAAACACGTGTAAAAATACGGAATGACACGTTGCTTAAAAACTTCCCGCTATTCTGTCCAAAGTGCAAGACAGAAAGCCTTATTAACCTACAACGAATGATTATATCAGTTATCAAAGAGCCAGACGCACAGACGCAGAGCCGATAATATGCAGACTTGAGCTGCGGTTATCGGCTTTTTCTTTCATATTTCTCACAATCTGCCCAGCGGCAGAAAAGAAAAAACCGCTGCTGGACAGACCATTTCCCACGTTCATTTTCATATACGCTGGCGGCGATATTTAAGGAAAAATGAAATAGGTAACAACCTAAACCGAGCTAGGAAGTGGTCAAAATGAATAAAACAGATCGTCGTTGACAGTGCACCTAATTTTGTAGGCATATAGATAATTTACACATCTGCCAGCGAAACGATAATATTACTCTGCTGATACAGCCAGTCCGTAAACTCTTTCGGGCTGGCTGTTTTTTCTTTTACAGCCTTTTTTCTCTGCAATGCTTCTTTCTTGAATGCTTCAAATGCAGTCAGCATTTCTTCCAATCGGTCAGCCGGGAAGCCGGTTGTTTTCTTTGCCTTGTTGATCTTGTTGCGCCAGTTCTGGCACTCGTTTTTGTAAAGCAGATCGTAGTTGTTTTCTCTTGCCCTCTCGTCAAACTCCCGCTTATTTTGAAGCGCCTGTTTCTTCCGGCACTTATCGCTACACAACTCGTACCGCTGGCTTGTTGCAAGGAAAACACGCCCGCAGACTTTGCACTTTCGGAAGCACAGCCCCCAGTCATTCAGGCGGTTCAGATAGTAGGTTATCAGCGGATAAAACGTGGCATAGGCGGCAACACATTCCGTTGTGCGCCGGTTGTCTGGATACCAGAGGTCAAGCCGTGTTTCCGCTGCCGGTACGGAGCCGAAAATGCGGCTGGATATATGGAATGGTTCTGGCCTGCCGGTATTGCTGTCAAATTGCAGAGGGCTTCTCTGCTGAAACATCATAGTAAAATGGCTCATTTTATCCATGAAGCGGTCACAGGCTTTATCCCGTTCTCGATATTCCCTTGTTACAAGATAACCATTCCAAATCCGAAAAGCCGCATACATCCGCAGCGGATCGCCGCTGTCAAATTTCTTTTGGAGGAAGTCACCGGCGGCCTGCTCCAACGCTGGCTGCTTCCAGCGGTTTGAGTGCAGAGCTTCCCGCAGCGGAGCAAGTCCCAATCGGTTCCATTCCCCGTCCGGGTCATGCTCAAAGTCCGCAAGGAAAGTACCGAGCGGACGGGTTGTGTCGCACAGCACATCCGCATCCCTATCCCCCTGTAAACGGAAGCGCACCTGCAATTCTTCCCCAATCAAAATCCGCTCTTTCATCTTCTTCCTGTCCAGCGTCAGGACAAACACAATCCGGTCATAACACGGCTCATGCCGTACAAATCCTGTTTCCATCCTATCCCCCTGCCTTTGATTATGGTAATTTTATAATTTAGTAATATGCGTTACACTCATGGTATCGCAGAAGTCTTGTTTTGTCAAGGAGAAGCCGCTATGATGATTGCACATGGTAATTTAGTGCCACGCAGTACCTTGACAAGTAAATGACCGTCCAAAAGGGATATGACCGGCAGGAGAAGTGACGCATGAAGCGCACCAATGCGGGGATACGCCGCAGGAATGGGGCAGCCGCAGGGATGCGGCTTTTAGGACAACGGCTTTTGGGGAGAACGGCAACAGGAAGCATTGAAACTGATTTTAAGTATGGGAGGAACAAAATGAGCGATAACAAGAGATTGAATAACTATGACGATCTGCCGCTGGTTTTGGATGTGGCGGACATCCGGCGCATTATGGGAATTTCCAGAGTGAGCGCCTATGAGCTGGTACACACGCCCGGTTTTCCGGCATTTCGGAGCGGCAGGTTGATTAAGGTCAGCAAAAAGGCGTTCTTTGACTGGATGGCAAAGGGGACTGAACCCATACCGGGAAGCGACAAATGAGGGAAAGGTATCTTCCCCTGTCTGGAATACTGCCGCCCATTTCTAAGGCGCATACAGAGGGGAAAACCCTTAAAAATGATACCGAAACGCTACACAAAAACCGCCTGTCTGCGTATGCCGGATAGAAACGGGGAAAGGAGCCTGTTATGCCGAGAATGGGCAAGAAGCGCCGGTTGGAGCTGTCTTTCTTCTTAAATGAGCGAAACCGTGTCACTTATAACGAATTGTGCCGGAAATGCTGCCATGACTGCAAGCAGAGCTTCCGGGCAGTTGTGATCGAATGTCCGAAGTATCTTTCCAAACGTTCCCGTAAAGGGGCAAGGAAAAAGGAAACGGAGCCGGAAACGGCAGAAATCCCTTGAGGAACGAAAGGGCGCACTTCTATACATAGTCCAAAGGCCATGTATCGTGCGTCCTGCGGAGCTGCCCCCTGACCGCTGATAGAATCCGCCGTCTGGGAGCCTGCGTCGCTTTGCTCCGTACAAGGGGGCTACACCCCCTTGCGCCGCTTAAGCGGCTATCCCCTGTGTCCTTTGTGTCTGCGACAACCCGTTACCGGCTTGTCACATCCGCAAAGGCTGATAGATGAATACCAACACTTGACCGTTATCCGTATGGTCTTTTCTTATTCCATAGCAAAGGAGGGATTGTCACATGAACAAAACACTGGAAGAATTACAAAAGGAATACGAGGAAAACACCGCCAAGCTGGAACAGGAACAGCGCAAGCTGCGCCGTCTGGAAAACCGAAAATCTTACTTTGAAAGCGGCTCCCGCAAGCAGCGCAGCCACCGGCTCATTACCCGTGGGGCGGCGATTGAGAGCGTCATGCCGGAGGTAAAGATACTGACCGAGCAGGAATTTTATTCCCTGATGGAACGCATATCCGAATGGCAGCCGGTTCAGAACATGGTACGGTTGACCGTTGAGAAGCACAATCAGCCGCCAGTCAGCCCAAAGGACGGTGACTGACAATGGCGCTGTATCATTTGACGGTCAATCAGATCAAACGTAGCGCCGGACAGAGCGCCATTGCCGCCGCAGCCTACCGAGCCGGGGAACGGCTTTACAGTGACTACTACGGCGAGTACAGCGACTACACCCGCAAGGGCGGCGTGATCTGTTCCGAGATTATTTTGCCGCCCCATGCCCCGCCGGAGTACCAAGACCGGGCAACTTTGTGGAATATGGTGGAACAGGTGGAAAAACACCCAAAAGCGCAGCTTGCATACAGCTTTGACATTGCTTTGCAGAATGAGCTGTCAATGGAGGAAAATATCGGGCTGGCGAGGGAGTTTGTACGGCGCTGTTTGGTAGATCGAGGCATGATTGCCGATCTTGCCATTCACGCCCCAGACAAGGAGGACGGCGGCATCCCGAACCCGCATTTCCATGTCATGACGATCATGCGCCCCCTCAATCCAGACGGCACATGGGGACAGAAGCAGCGCCGTGAATATGTCCTTGACGATGCGGGAAATCGGGTATTGGATGAAACCGGAAAACCAATATTCAACGCCGTACCTACCACCGACTGGGGCAGCCCGGAAACGCTGGAAGAATGGCGGGAAACATGATGCCGGATGGTGAATGAGAAGTTTGCGGAAAAGGGGCTGGATGTCCGTATCGATCACCGCTCCTATGTGCGGCAGGGGCTTGACCTGATCCCCACCGTCCACGAGGGGCCGACGGTTCGGCAGATGGAAGCAAAGGGCATCCGCACTGACAAAGGCGAGCTGAACCGCTGGATCAAGGCTACTAACCAGCTCATGCTGGATATAAAGAGGAAAATCAAATCCCTGTTCGGCTGGATTGCGGAAGTCAAAGAGGAACTTTCCAAGCCAAAGACGCCGAGCCTTGCCGACCTGCTGATCTCCTATTATGAGGACAGGAACGCCGAGGCGTGGAGCCAGAAAGCTAAGGGCAAGAACCTGAAAGAGTTTTCGGAAGCGGTCAATTACCTGATGGAAAACAGGCTGCTGTCGCTGGAAGCGTTGAAAACCCGCCTGTCCGCTGTCAGCGCAGAGTTTGACGTATTGAGCAGCGCTATGAAATCCAAATCAGCCCGGATGAAAGAATTGCAGGAGCTGATACGGCAGGGCGAGAACTACAAGCGGTTGAAGCCGGTATATGACGAGCTGAACGGCATCAAGTGGAAAAAGCAGCGGGAGAAATTTGAAACAGCCCATGACGCCGACCTGCGGCTGTTCTACACAGCCCGCCGCATTTTGAAAGATAAGCTGGACGGCAAGCCGGTGACGTTACCCGCATGGAAGCTGGAATATAACCGGCTGCAAGCAGAGTACGCCGAGCTGTCCCCTCAGTATAAGCCGCTCCGGGAGGATTTGCTGAAAATGCGCCGGGTACAGCATTGTGTTGACCGGGCATTGGAGCAGCGGCAGACACAGGAGCCGCCGAGAAAGAAACACAATATGGAACTTTGACACAACCGGCAGCTTTCAGGCTACCGGCATTTCATGGGAGGAAGCATTTGAATGTATTTGAAGCGGTAAAGCAGTCCGTCACCACCCGGCAGGCTGCTTCTTTCTACGGAATACGGGTGGGAAGAAACGGTATGGCCTGCTGTCCGTTCCACAATGACCGGACGCCGAGCATGAAAGTGGACAGCCGCTATTACTGTTTCGGCTGCGGAGCTTCCGGGGATGTGATCGACTTTGCCGCTTCGCTGCATGGTTTGGGAAAACGGGAAGCCGCTGTCAGGCTTGCGGAGGATTTTTCAATTCCCTATGACGATATAAAACCCGCCGACAGGAAACGGCGCAGATCACCGCCCCGCCAAAAGACAGCCGATCAAAGATTTAGGGAAGCTGAACAGCACTGTTTCCGGGTATTGTGCGATTATCTGCACCTGTTGGAACGCTGGAAAACCGAATACACCCCACAGCCGCAGGATGCCGTCTGGCATCCTCTTTTTGTGGAAGCATTGCAGAGAATTGATTATGTAGAATATCTGCTGGATATTTTGCTGTTTGGAGAGATGAAAGAAAAAGCGGCGCTGATTGCCGAACAGGGAAAGAGGGTGATTGAGATTGAACGACGAATTTCAGAGCTTGCCGCCGGCGGCACAGGAAGCGGTCATGCGGACGATGGATGCAATGGAACCGGCGCAGACTACGGAGGAAATCAAAGAAATGCTGGAGGGAACGCAGAAAGGCGGCGTGAAGAACAGCATCAAAAACTGTCTGATAGTGTTCCAGCGTGACCCGCTGCTGCGTGGGTCCATCAGCTACAATATTCTCTCCGAGCGGATAGATATTGTAAAGCCGTTGGGATGGGAGCGAACCGGTTCCACGCTGACCGATATGGATATGAAATATCTGCTTTTGTATCTGGAAGAACACTATGGGCTTACCAGCGAGAAGAAAGTGGAGAACGCCATCCAGATCGTAGCCAACGAGAACCGCTACCACCCTGTCCGGGACTATTTGAACGGCCTGCAATGGGACGGGACAGAGCGCATCCGCTTTTGCCTGCACCACTTTCTGGGAGCCGATACGGATGATTACACCTTTGAAGCCCTGAAACTGTTTATGATGGGAGCTATCCGGCGGGTATTTCAGCCGGGGAGCAAGTTTGAGGTCATGCTTTGTCTGGTAGGTGGTCAGGGAGCCGGGAAATCCACCTTTTTCCGGCTGCTGGCAGTCAAGGACGATTGGTTTTCCGATGATTTGAAGAAGCTGGACGATGAAAACGTATATCGGAAGCTGCAAGGGCATTGGATCATGGAAATGTCGGAGATGATCGCCACCGCCAACGCCAGAAGCATTGAGGAAATCAAGTCGTTTCTAAGCCGCCAAAAGGAAACCTACAAAGTGCCGTATGAAACCCACCCGGCAGACCGGCTCCGTCAATGCGTGTTTGGAGGAACCACCAACCGGCAGGACTTTCTGCCCCGTGACCGCACCGGCAACCGGCGCTTTATCCCCGTGACCGTGTACCCGGAACGGGCGGAGGTTCACATACTGGACGATGAAGCAACTTCGAGAGCGTATATCGACCAGATGTGGGCGGAAGCCATGACGATCTACCGCAGCGGCAGATACAAGCTGTCTTTCAGCGCCGAGATGAACGCTTACCTGAAAGCCCACCAGCAGGATTTTATGCAGGAGGACACGCAGGCCGGTATGATCTACGCCTATTTGGAGGACTACACCGGCGAGCGGGTATGCTCCAAGCAGCTTTATGAGGAAGCGTTAGGGAACTTAAATCCCCCGGCAGAATGGGAAACACGGGCGATATGCGAGATCATGAACACCGGCATTGCAAACGGCAGCATACAGGGCTGGACGGCCTACAAAAGCCCCAAGCGGTATAAGAAGTACGGTTCCCAAAAAGGTTGGGAGCGTGTCAACCAGCCCCCAACGGACGGGGATGGTTTTCGGGAGATCACGGAGGAAGAAGCCCGGCAGATGGAGCTGCCCTTTTGAAAAAGCCCCCGGTTGACAGTTTGGTTGACGCTTCGGTTGACAGCCGGTTGACAGGAAAAAGCCTGATATTTGGGGCATTTCTCCCCTTTGTCAACCATGTCAACCAAGAAATCAAAGAAAAGTTAAAATAGAAAAATAGAGAGCCTGCGGATTGTTTTCAAAGTCTTTTATGCCGGTTGACACGGTTTGGTTGACATTGGGATATTCCGCACCACACCAGCCTGACATTTCCTTGTCGGGCATATTTCATTTATGGAGGTAAATGCCTATGGCGAAAACCAAGAACGAGAACAACACCAACAACAGCGGCGCCATGCTTACCGCTGCGGACGGCACCCAGTATTTTGTTATTGGAAAAGTCCGCATCAAGGTATCGGAGCATTTCGCAGAGAACGGGAAGCCGCTTGACTGCCTGCTGGAAGATGTGATCCAGCACGCCGCCGCTGCTTCCTGAAAAATATAGATTTGTGACTGTCAATCAGCCCACGCTTATGATATACTTGTACCAGCGAGTATTGTATAAGCGTGGGTTGTTTCTTTTTAAGGAGGATTTAACGTGAAACAACCATACAATACAACGATTTATAACACCGCACTTTATTTGAGATTGAGCCGTGACGATGAGCTTCAGGGCGAAAGCGGCAGCATCCAGACGCAGCGCATGATGCTCCGGCAGTATGCCGCCGAGCATGGCCTGACCGTGATCGACGAGTACATCGACGATGGTTGGAGCGGCACGAATTTTGACAGGCCGAGTTTCCAGCGGATGATCGACGACATCGAGGACGGGAAAATCAACTGCGTTGTGACAAAGGATTTATCCCGCTTAGGCAGAAACTATATCCTGACCGGCCAATACACGGAAATCTACTTTCCAAGCAAAGGCGTCCGCTATATTGCCATCAATGACAACGTGGACACTCTCAACGGTGAAAGCGAGCTTGCCCCGTTTCTGAACATCCTGAATGAAATGCACGCCCGCCAGACCAGCAAAAAGGTCAAAGCAGCCATGCGTACCCGTTTCGCAAACGGCGCACACTACGGAGCCTACGCCCCGCTGGGCTATATCAAAGACCCGGACAAGACCGGGCATCTTCTGATCGATACGGAAACAAGGTGGATTGTGGAGAAGATATTTGACCTTGCCGTACATGGCCGGGGAGCAGCCAGTATCACACGGATTTTGGTGGAGGAAAAAGTACCTACTCCCGGCTGGCTGAATTTCCAGAGATACGGCACTTTCGCAAATATCTATGCCGGAGCGCCGGAGGAAAAAGCCTATGCGTGGACGATTGCACAGGTCAAGAGCATTTTGAAAGAGGAAACCTACATCGGTCACAGCGTACACAACAAGCAGAGCAATATTTCATTCAAGAACAAGAAAAAAGTGCGTAAGCCGCAGGAAGAATGGTATCGTGTGGAGAACACCCACGAAGCGATTATTTCCGAAGATGTATTCCGACAGGTGCAGGAGCAGATCGCCAACAGGCGCAGACGGCAGAAAAACGGCACGACGCAGATTTTTTCAGGGCTGGTAAAGTGTGCAGACTGCGGATGGTCGCTGGCTTACGGCGAGAACAAGCAGAACAAAAACCCGTATGGCTACTATCATTGCAGCAAGAACGGACAGGGTTTGCGCCAGTGTTCCATGCACTACATCCGCTACGATGTACTTTACGCTTATGTGCTTTCCCGACTGCAATATTGGTCGCAGCAGGCACAGCAGGATGAGGACAAACTTCTGAAACGGCTGCTCAATGCCAGCGACAAGGAGCGCAGCACCGCCAAGAAGAAACAGGCATCCGAGCTAAAAAAAGCCGAGAAGCGCAAAGCGGAGGTTGACGGGCTGTTCGCCAAGATGTACGAGGACTGGTCTGCAGGGCGCATCACGGAATACAACTTCAATATGCTGTCCGAGAAGTATCAGGGCGAGCAAAAGGAGCTGGACGAAAAAATCCGGCAGCTCCATGAAGCAATGGAAGCCGCCGCACAGACCGCCGTGGACGCTGAAAAGTGGGTAGGGCTGGTAAAACAGTACGCAAACCCCACGGAGCTGACCGCCGAGCTTCTGAACACCCTGATTGAAAAAATCCTTGTCCATGAAGCGGTCAAGGGCGAGGACGGCAGCCGGGAGCAGGAAGTAGAGATTTTCTATCGCTTTATAGGCAAAATCGACTGACACATCTTTTTTTACCCAACAATATCTTTAACTTAGGGAAACGGGATGGTACTATTTTAACACTACAGTAAAATATTATCCTAAAAACACTACCTACAAAGGACAAATCACATATTTATTAACCTGTCCAGATGGAATTCCTATGGCCTACTCAAACTCAGCAACCATACCATTAGCAACAAAATAATTTTGTGATCACCCTTAAAAATTTAAAATTGCTATTAAAAAGCAAAGAAATGGAGTCAATTATGAAAAAACGAATACTAATAGCTACATCATTACTTGTTATTTTAATCATAGGATCAATATCTGTATATGCCACATCATTTGAGTCCAATATTGATATCATGGAAAAAGTCGGACAGTTATTTAAATCTCATAAGGAAAAAAGTGATAATTCTATTTTTGCAAAAGGGAAATCAGGTGGAATTATTACAAAAGACGATATTGAACAGGCTACCGAATTTTACATTTTAGCCGGATATACCGAATCTACTGCTCGCGAAAAAGCAATTAAATATATGTTAGAACGTGATGCTACATATCAAAAGGCAATTTCAGAAGGCTATTCTGTAACCGATGAGGAAGTTTGGGCATATTTGGATGAATTAAAAGAGATCATAAACGGAGCAACAAATAAAGACGAAGCACAAGCTTTAATTAATCAGTTCGATTCTGAAGAAGAATATTGGCAACACGAATTTGAAGTTTATAAAATCAATCTACCGATTGAGAAATATTTAAACTCCGTAAAACAAGATTACTTAAATAACGCTGCAACCATCTACTCAGAATCAGAACACGAAACAGAACACTTGAACAGCTGCAATGAGTACCTTCAAAACCTCCAATCTGACTTAGCAGAAAAAGAAGATTATGAAATAATGGAATAAAAATGTTTAATAACAACTTAAAATATCGCATCTTAAACCTGTCATTTAAGATGCGATATTTTTATGCCCCCCTATCCATTCAAATGAACTGTTCCTATATAGCTTTTTTCAAATTTCCATCCGCTCTTCAAATCTGTACTTGTAAAATCAGCTTTTTTATTTCCATACTCCCCCTGACCGAGGGTTAAGTAATAAACTCCATTCTCATATTTCAAACTGTCCACTTTATTCAGAAACATCACTTCTTCCGAAACAGTATCCCACGGAAGCTCTATTTCCGCAAATGACGCCCCGCCGTTTTCTGTCACAAGTACATGCGGCCACGAATTTTCTCCAAATTGTTCATCCATCGTAAGCATCCCGGCTGACTGATCGGCAAATGCAAGTCCCGACAAAATCCATCCGTTTTCCACAGCTACAGGTGTTGTCTCCCAAGTTGCGCCGCCGTCATGCGTCCAGCCGATGTAAGTAGCCCCGCCGGTTCCCATTGACCAGTCTGTTCCAAGACCTACATATCCGTTTTCAGGATCAAGAAAACGAACAATTCTCGAAGTGCATAGTCTCGGATACTCCTCCTGAAATACAAAATCAGTCCAAGTCTCACCGTCATCTTTTGAGACATGAAGCGTCGGGGTCTCGCCCCAAAATACTGCAAACATTCCGTTTCCGTCTGCGTAAACACTGTTCTCCGGAATCATATTTCCTTGACCGTATACCGCTTTCGTTTCTTCCAACTGCTTTGTCGTCAAACCGCTTGCAACCCATGTTTCCCCACTGTCATCTGTCAGCATAAGTTCCTCTCCCCTGAAATAATAATCGGTCTGCATCACTGTCTCCGTCTGACCGACAAGCGCATTTTCATCTGCCGGAGCACAGATATATTCGATCCTCTCTCCCATCACTCCTCCACCGTCAGTCAGAGAGATCACAACCTGCGAACTTCCGTCGCTTGCCCCTCCTGCTCCCTGCTGATATTCTTTCTGTGTCAGCACGGAAAATCCGTTTCCGTCTCTTCCGTCTATCACTACATCCACATCTTGAAGCCGTCTGTCCTGACTGTATTCCACGACATATCTGTCAAAATCCAACTCCTTCATCTGCGCCATTAGCGGGAGCATTTTTATCTGGCTGTCCAAATAATCCACTTCTGCATTCGGGTCATACTCAGTCGGAAACGCCTCGTTTACATTTTCTGTTTTACTAAGCTTTCCTTCTCTGCTGTCATACCTGTAATAAATATCTTTCATGTATTCATCTGATTCGTCAAATTCTTGAATATTAAACGCAAAGTCGTACACTTCTCCGTTTTTCCACAACTCTGCCTCGATATCGGAAACAAGAAATTTTTTCGGAAGTTTCTCTTTTTCTTTCTCAGACATCCATTCGATCATTCCTTTCAGTCCGTCTTTTTCTAAAACCACTTCCGTACTTTGTTTCGACGCATATTCTATGTACTCCCTTAACAAATGATAAGCATACTTTCCTGCAAAAAATGTAACTGCTGCCATTATGATCACTATGACAACAAACACAATAAGAAATTTTGCGCCTCGTCCTGTTTTTCTGTTCATTCCCATATTTTCTCCTCTCTATTCTAAGCGCTCCGAATCTGATTTACTCTTTTTGACATTCCATCCTTTCATTCCAAATGGATTTCTCTAATGCATAATGATCGGAGCTGTTTTTTCCATCGCTACTTTGCACAAAGTAACTGTTCCGCCTTCTTCTATCCGGCTTCCTCCCGCTTCCACTACGCAGTCTTTATTTAACACAAGCGTCCATTTCGGATCATCACTGGGAAATACAACTGCAAGCGTTCCATACTGAAGACATTCTTCCGGTTCATAATGCTCTTTACCTTCCGGTGTTTCAATATCGATTCCGCCGTTTTCTCCTGTTCCTACTTCCAACTTATAATTTTCTCCCCGGTCTTCCGGCATCCATGTACCATAAGCCACATTTGCCACATAATAATAAGATACCGCTTCATTTCTGTCTCCGTAAGTCGCCACAAACTGATGCACCTGATCATCTTCCGGCGACTCATATGTAAGAGCACACACATCGTTTTCAAGCCACTGTACTTTCACATCATCTTTCACAGTAAACGGAAATACATCAGACTGCGCTCCGAACAGCAGCCCCCGCTGCCGATAAAAAACCGCTCTTCCGTTTTCATCAATTTTCAGACACATTGTATTTGAAAAATCAGGTGCAAGATCAACGATTTCCCTCTGCTTTGGAAAACAAAATGGACAAACCGCAATTCCTGCAGCTAATAAAATCGCCGTTACTGCAATAACAGATTTTTTTTTCCATATCGGGCGGAGTTTTTCAATGCACATGCCGCCGGCCCAAAAAAGGAAAACTGCCGCCGCGTTTATCACATATGGAGTTACATTCCTTATATAGATCAATCCAAGTTCTCTTCCCTGAGTCAGAGTCCAAATCTGCACTATGATCAACCCCACCGCAGACAAGATTAGCAGACAGCCAAAAACATCTTTCCATGTGATCCGAATCGTTTCCGCCTTTCTTTCGGCTCGCTCCAACACAATTTCCAAAAGCTTCTTATCCTCATCCGATACGGCAGTTTCCGCTCTTTTCTCTTGTTCAATCTGTTCTCCCATTAAAATTTCATCAACTGTCACTCCAAGCGCCTTTCCAAGTTCAGGAAGGATTCCGATATCCGGCATTCCCTGACTTGTCTCCCATTTTGACACAGCCTTATTCGTAACCCCAAGCAGCTCTGCCATTTCCTTCTGAGTCATTCCGCGTTCCTTTCTCTTTCGCGCAATAAATTCTCCGGTCTTATTTCCTCCTTTATTTTTTACTCTTTTCTCCGGTCTGTTTTCTATTACATTTTCCGATGTATTATCCTGTCCGCTTTTTCTCCCATAGTCAACTTCTTTTTCATTTCCTGCTTCACTGTTTTTTCTTTCTTGCATTTTGTTCCTCCTTCCGCATCGTCTCGCAGAAAGTAAAATATTTTACTGACCTAATCATATCAAACTATGAAAATTTTACAATACACGTTCATTTTCCATCGGTCTACGCTGCGTAGACTCCCTAAATCAAACGTAAATCATTCGGTTTTCATAAAATTTTGAGAATCCCCCGGCTGATCATACAAAAACAGACAAGAAAAAACAGAATACAAATACAAATTTAACACTTTACAAACATCTTTTCTTATGATAAAATATCATTTGTCGAGCGGAAGTGGCGGAATGGCAGACGCGCTAGATTCAGGTTCTAGTGGGAGTTTATCCTGTGAGAGTTCAAGTCTCTTCTTCCGCATTGCTGACGAAAGTCGAGAAACCTTATTAAATCTAAGGTTTCTCGTTTTTTTATGCTTAATTATCCCATCCATTTTTCGCAAAAACTTTATTCATCCGCAGCGCCCCCGATCAACTCTTCCATCCGAAATAAGCCGTCTTCTAATTGTTTCTTAGACTTCATAAGCCATTTATCCAATATTACAAGCGCACCTTTTTCCTTTTTAATATCTCATAAATGATGATATACTTATTTACAACAACCGTTAAAACTTTTTATATCAAACAAGGGGGAAAACAGATCATGAAAGGAAAATACTTAAAAAAATGGATGTCTGTCTTTTTATCAACAGCACTGGCAATCAGCAGCATTTCAGGTTGCGGAAATTCAGACAAAGAACCTACAGACTCCACAGACAAATCTGCGAACGAAACAACAGATACAGCAAATAAAGACACCGCATCGGACGAAGCATCTGATGTACAAGATGGCGATACGCCTCTGATCGGATCATGGATCGATCTTAGTTACGGTATACAAGTGAAAATTGAAAAAGACGGAACTTTTGTCGTTTGGAATGATGAACAAACAGCCAAAGGAACGTACACATACGAAAACAACTATTTAGTAATGACATCAAAAGACGTCCAAAACGAAGAAAAAGGATATGTGAAACTTTCAGATGATCATTTTGCGTTATTTACTTCTGACTCTATGATCCTAGATTACACTACTGATTGTTTTGTACGCAGAAGCGCCGCTGACAAATATGATCCTGCAAAAGATTTTAGCAGATATAACCAGGCATGGACTATAGCATCCGGTCCTGACCAATTTGTAATCAACAATGAAACATACGACGCCAACGAACTGTATATTATTTTAACAGAAGGAAACCGATTGAGAATAGGAAAACCTGAAAAAATCGGCGATTCTAACTACGAAGTACTGACAGAAGGTCTGATTGAGTTTTCAGATAACTATAATAAGCTGGAATTTATTTTCAGCGATCCTTTTACAGGACAAGACGGAACTGACTACAGATCCGAATTAAAAGACGGTCAGTGGATCATTTCCCCTGAAGGAGAGATTGCCGACAATCCTCAGCTTGTTTTATCACCTTTGTAAAAATGCTCTAAGGTGATCATTGCAATCATCAGAAGCGCCAAAAGTACGTTCCAAGATTGACAGACGCTCACCACGTAAAAAGGAGCTGTCAGTAAATACTGTTTTTTAGCTGCTAAATCTTAAAATAAGAGAATCTCCTACAGAAATCAACATTTTTGATACTTGATCTTCCATGGGAGATTCTTATTTTTTTGTATATGTTTTCGAGCGCCCCTTCAAGATGATAATTGAACGTTCCTCTCTACTTTATGTCAAATCCTCTTCTAATCGCCTCTATGTATTGTTTTTCACCATCGAACATCTCCGCCGCTAACAAAGATGCGCCTTCTACCGGCGTATATTTAGGCGCGCATAACCGGACGCCTTCTGTTTTCAACCGTTCTCGTAACGGGCCTAATATAAACTCTCCTGCATGAAACAAACCTCCTGAATAAGATACAAGTGTTCCTTCGCCGAATTTCAACTTCCGGTATACGGAACCAACGATCATTGCCAACTCATCCGCCGCAATCTCATACATTTTTACAGCTTCCAAATCTCCTTTTTGGGCAGCTTCTAACAAATATTTTTGAAGGCCTGCTATTTTCGTTCGATCATTTCGATACCGCCGATTAAAAATATCAATAATATCAAAATCACATTTTAACTCAAATCTATTCCGAAAAATCTCCAAAAGAGCGCCTTTTTCCGCCCTTCCGTCGCTTTCTTTTGAAAAAAGTTCTAAAGATTTCATACCAAGCCAGTAACATGATCCTTCATCCGAAAATCTTTCATCCCATCCGCCGGCACGAGCTTCCTCACCCGCGTCATTTCTTCCATATGCAATCGATCCGGTGCCGGCAACGAGATTAATCCCGGAAGATAATCCGAGGGATCCCGCCCACCCCACCACACTATCGTTCACAATTTTCACAGGGAGTTCTGTTATTTCTTTAATACGGGACAAAAATTCACCATCACCGTCTTTCGACTCTCCCCAGTTAGGAAGAGCGAGACAAATGTACGCTTCCCGGTCATTCAAAATTTCGTGAACCGTTTCTTTTAAAAGCGCAATCGAATTGTCCATTCCTACATGTTTGTAAGATACTGTAGCAATCGTCTTTGCTTCAATAATATCTCCATTTTCATTTATAAGCAAAAAGGCCGTTTTCGTTCCACCGCCATCTATCCCTAAAAAGAACACCCCGTTTCCTCCATTCAACAATGTTTTTCCCAAGCTTCCGGAAGCAAATCAAGATTTGCACGGATAAGATCTTTTAACAATAATTCCGGATATTTGCAATTAGATACAAGCGGATCCAAAAACATCGCCTGCCGTGCAAGCTCATAATTACATGTTGCCGCCGCTTCTACCATTAACAGATATTCTCTCCCAAGGCGATCGCACTGTGCTGCAATCGCATCCGGAAGTTTTCCGATTTTCTGCGGATGAAGCCCAAACTCATCAATATAAGTAGGTAATTCTACAATGATACCCGAAGAGACATTATCGATATAACCATTGTTGATCACATTGACCATTTCATCAGAAATATCTCCTGTTGCAAGCGAACGAATAAAATAAGTCGCTGTTTCTCCTGAGCCTTTCAGGAATTCTTCATATCCCTCTTTTTTTGTCCTTACTTCATCAAACAGAACTCTTGCCTCTTCTCTCCAACCGTCAACAACTTTAAAATCATTGTTTTTCCACTCATAATCCTGTTCCATAAGAACTTCTTCTTTCATGTAATACGGAAAAAACTCTCCCACATGACGATCACCGGGCGCCGGATATAAACCATATATGTCATATAACTGCTTTGAAATAGGTTCTTTTTTATCAAATCCGCTCTCTTTTAATTTGTCATGTAACTTAGGATAAACGTCTTTGCCATCAATCTTCATATCCGTAAACCACGTTAAATGATTAATTCCTGCGGCACGATATGTAAATCTTTCTATCGGAACTTTAAAAACTTCTTCTGCAAGTTGTTTTGCCATATCCGGCGTTCCATGACATAAACCGAAATTCTTAATTTTTGTATATTTCTGAAGCGCAAGGCAGATTGCCCCCTCGGGATTGGCATAATTAATTATCCATGCATCCGGGCAGATCTCTTCCATTGTTTTAGCAACATCAAGGATGACCGGTATCGTTCTTAATGCTCGAATAATCCCGCCCGGACCTATTGTATCTCCAACCGACTGAAGTACTCCGTGTTTTGTCGACACCTCTATGTCACTCTTCCAACGCTCGTACCCTCCTGTTGCAATCGTATTAAACAAATAATCCGTTCCCGGCAGCGCCTCTTTATAGTCAATATGCGCTGTAACTTCAAATTCCTGACCCGAAAATGCAACAAGCTCTTTCACAGCTTCTTCCGTCTCTCTAAGCAGCTTTTCATCCAAATCCACAAGTGCGATATGCCCCTTTTTTATAGTATCTTCTTTCAGAATATCTCCCACAAGTCTCATTGTAAAAACAGAACTTCCCGCACCCAAAAAAACAAATTTAAAAAACTCTTTTTTCATTCTCTCCAGTCCCCTTTCTATTTAATTCCAGTCATTGTAATTCCTTCTATAAACTGCTTTTGGAAAATAAAATATATAATAATAATCGGTATCATAACCAAAACACCCGCACTCATCGAAGTACAGTAATCCGTTAACAAGCTGGAATTAAAGAAATTCAACGCCAGCGGCAACGTCATTTTATCTTCATCTACAATCGCTATTAACGGCCACAAATAATCATTCCATCTTCCCATAAATATAAAAATGCACAGTGCCGCGATTGCAGGTTTGATCGTATGAATTACAATGCCAAAAAAGATTCTCCATTCCCCTGCCCCATCGATCCTAGCCGCCTCTAATATATCATTCGGAATGCTTTCCGCAAATTGACGACACAAAAATATTCCAAATCCCGATACCATGAAAGGTATAATCAGCGCTGACATAGAATTTAAAATATTCAACTTGCTGCAAATGATATATGTGGGAATCATCGTTACCTGAAAAGGAACCATCATCGTAATCAACACACAAACAAACAGAAAATTTTTCCCCTTAAAATTAAATTTACCAAAAATATATCCCCCAAGACAACTCGTAAATACTACGATAGCTGTTGATACGACAGATGAAAACAAACTGTTCCACAGCCAGGTCATAAATGGGGCTTCAGTCAATACTTTCTTATATCCGGATACGATCCATTCTGATGGGAAAAATGTTGTCGGTATACTCATAATTTCCGCATTGCTTTTGAAAGACAGCATCAAACACCAAAAAAACGGAAATGCAACAACTATAAAGGCAACTGCTAAAATAATAATTTTCCCTATTCGCACAAGCTTTTTCACCTTCGACACCTCCTAGTATTCCCAGTCTTGCTTTCCGACTTTTAACTGAACTAATGATACTATTAATATAATACCAAGCAACACAACTGCCATCGCCGATGCATATCCCATCTGCGAATATCTGAACGCATAATTATAGATATTTAATCCTATGACATTCGTATGGTTTTCCGGTCCTCCCTGCGTCATAATCTGCACCTGAGCAAAAACCTGAAAATACGAAATGCATGTCATAATGACAACAAAAAGCATATTCCTCGACATCAAAGGCAATGTAATTTTAAAAAATTTCTGTATACTGTTTGCCCCGTCAATTTCAGCCGCTTCTAAAAACATATTCGGTATATTATCTAACCCTGACATCAATATGACCAAATTGTATCCCAAATCGCACCAAAGCGTAACCAGTACAATACTAAACAAAGCCGTTCTCGGATCATTTAACCAGTTAATCGGATGATCCATTCCAAGTGCCATCAGTGCCTGATTTAAAACTCCGTTCGCAGGATCGAACATAATCAACCAAACATAACACACTGCAACAATCGGCACTACTGCCGGCAAAAACATCCAGCCACGAAAAAAGCTTCTTGCCCCTTTTTTTCGAAGTGATTTAATCAATACCGCTAAAAATGTGGAAATACAAATATTTAAAACTACTGCGACTAAAACAAATACTACTGTATTTTTAAGCGCTCCTAAAAACTCCGGATCTTGAAATAACATCTTATAATTCGCCAGTCCCACAAAGGGAGCTCCCGGAAATCCATTATAATTATAAAATGACATTACAATGCTGAATATGATAGGAACTACAGAAAATATAAAAAACAGCAGCATTATCGGAGTAAGTCCACATACAATAAATCGTCTTTGAAGACGTTTTAATCTGCTTGTCTTTTTTTCCACCGCCACTCCTCCAATCAGTTTGAGAGGAGACAAACGTCTCCTCTTAAATACTTATTTTGCCTGTTTCAATAATTCCTGAATATGGTTATTGATACTTGTCTCCATTTCCTCCAACGCTTCATCTGTACCAATACTTCCAGATGCCGCTTTTGTAAATGTATCTAATAAAGTTTTCTTAACAAAGTCCATATCCTGAACAGGTCCTACGCTTCTTGCATACTGTAAATACTGATACTGATCGCTCACTCTTACATTTCTTTCATCCGACTGATAACCCTCATCATCAATAATCGCTTTTAAGGACGCAACTGTTCCTGTTCCCAAATTAAACTCTTTTGCATTTTCAGGTTCCATACAATATTTTACGAAATCCCACGCGGTATCTTTATTTTTACTGTTTTCAGAAACAACATATCCCCAGCCTGATTCAACTGCAAAATATGGAATATCGCCTTTTACAGGAGGCATAAATACATATTTCCAATTTTCATTTTCCAAATCATCTCCAACTGCAGATGCCCAGGAACCTTTTACTAATTGAGCCGCTTTGTTTGCAAAGAAATACTGCTCTGTCGGCATTTTTGCAGTAATGTGTTTCGTATCTGTTACTTTTTCCACCGTAACGAGATCTACTAATTTTTGCCACGCTTCTTTCGCTTCCGGAGAAGTCAGAACAAACTTTGTCTGATCCTCATTCCAAAAATCTCCACCATTTTGCATAATCCATGACAAGAATAATGCCGCAAAGTTATCTCCGTTATAAAACTCAAGTCCGCCATACTCCTGAACATCCCCATTGAATTTTGCGCTATTTTTCGCAATCTTCATCACATCGTCGAATGTTTTCGGTCCGTCAGGAACGCCTGCCGCCGCCGCATCTTCCCGATTATAGAATAGTCCATACTCAACATTCATCTCAATCGGAACTCCATAGTAAGTTCCGTCCTTTGCATATCCATCTACAGCGCCCTGTAAATAATCTGTCTCAAAGTTTGCAGATAATTCTTCCGGAACTTCCGCCAGCAGTTTCTGATTCATGTAAGTCGGAATCCACGCTCCAAACACTTGCATAATATCCGGTTCATTTCCGGCAGTAAAAGCTGCTTTCATTTTCTGACTCATGGCATCATAAGGAAATGTCTGAATATTAATCTTTACTCCCGTTTCCTTTTCATAATTCTCCGCAAGTTTCTTTGTCTCGTCAACAAATGCCTGTCCATTATGCATCCACAAATTCAATTCCTTAGACGCCTCTTTGTTTCCGCCGTTTTCCTTGTCTCCGCCTGCAGAACATCCGCCTAAAATCATTCCCGTAGTCATAACTCCCGCCAATACTACTGACATAATCTTTAACGATCTCTTTTTCATTTTCTTACTTCCTCCTTTTTAATGTCCTTTTTTGTTCCAAAATACACCTTCAGGCAAATCATTAATTGCTCTTATTTTTTCCGGATTTACCTTAAACCTCCTTTCTTCCGTCAGAAAACCGTTTTTCTCTTGCTGTACGTCGGATAATTGCGTATAACAGTATCCGCAAACATATGGCAGAGATTTGATTCCTACCGTAAGAGCTTTATATCTTTCCAGAAAATCTTCCTCTGTTTTTACTTTTTCACCGTATCCCCATGACTCTTTATCATTATCCTCAAAGGCAATGCCTCCGTACTCACTAATCAGAACAGGTTCTCCTTTATAACCAAACCCTTGCGCATAAGCTGCCCTGAAATTATTATGATAAATCTCGCAGCTTAACACTTCTTCTTTTTTAGTTAAGTATTTACGCCGCATTATTTCTCCGTCTTCTTCATAATCATGAAGTGTTAAAATATCCGACGTAGTGTGTTCCCAGCCATCATTAGAAATAACAGGTCTTGTGCTGTCCAACGATTTTGTCAAATGATAAACCGCCTGCGAATAGTTTTGCTGGCAAACATCTCTTTCAATCGCGGGCACTCCCCATGATTCATTTAGCGGAGTCCATATGATAATGCAGGGGTGATTATAATTTTGCTCAACAATCTCAGTCCACTCTCTCACAAAATTTTTCGCAGCTTTATCAGAATATTTATAGAAAGATGGACCTTCTCCCCAAACAAGAAGTCCGTGCACATCACACCAGTACAAAAAACGATCGCTTTCTGTTTTCTGATGTTTTCTCACGCCATTAAATCCCATCCGTTTTACATATTCTATATCCTTTAGCAGCACGTCATCGTTTTCCGGCGTTAATCCGGTATCTTTCCAATACCCTTGATCAAGAACCAATCTCTGATACAAAGGCTGCCCATTCAATAGGACAAGACCGTTTCTGATTCGGATATCTCTCATACCAAAATAAGATTCCACTTCATCTTTACAGTTATCATCCTCATCTAAAATCGAGATTTTTAATGTATACAAGTTCGGAGCGTCAGGACTCCACAGTTCGATCCCCCACTCCCCAACGTACTTGTTATATACGTCTATATCCATCTGACAGACACCTGCTTCTAATTTTCCGGAAACACTATTAATAAATTTCCCTTCAAAATAAACGTCCGATTTCATTATTAAATTCTCTTTATTTGAATGACACATTGTATGAATGGTAACTGTCTTTTTATAAATATCGGGCGTAATCTTTATTTTTTCCACATAATCATCAGAAACCTGTTCAAGCCATACGTCTTTCCATATACCAGTCGTCTGAACGTACCAGCATCCATAATTATCAGATAACCAACGTTGTTTTCCCCGAACCTGCTCTTCACTATGCGGATCTTCAACTCTTATGCTAAGAAGCACTTCTTCGCCTTCTGCAAATTTTCCAAGTTCAAACGCAAATCTTGTATATGCTCCGTCATGTGATCCTTTATAAACTCCATTCACCCAAAGATCTAAATGATAATCGCACCCCTCAAAATTAATTTGAATACTTTGATCTTTTTTAAACTCATTTGTTATGGTTATGTTTTTCCAATACCATATAACTCCATGCGGTCTTTCATCTCCGATCCCACTTTTACCCGTTTCATATGTGAAGGGAACATTGATTTTACGATCCCCTCTGACGGTATGACTCCATCCCTCTAAAACCCCTATATTCTCATCATCAAACGCAAAATCCCACTGTCCGTTCAATAAGAAAAAAGACTCTCTTTTTAATTGTGGCCTTGGATACAAATCTTTCGTTCTTATTTTGGATCACCTCCTCTAATTGGTATTATAATAGTATTACATTTATTCAATATTTGCAACAATTAGATATTAACCTTAGTATTTTTATGCGAATTGCATATATTCTTCCACTACTCATTGTGTATTTCGATAATTTTTATTCTATTTCATTGATTTTTTTGTGCGTTTATTATATTATTTTATTATCAGTATAATTAGCACTCACCCATGAAATGATATTGTTTCAATTATTTACTATTACGAGGGGCTTATGAAAGAAAATAACAACAATACAATTTACAAGTATTCTCAGCTATATGACATTTTGCTTGAGAAAATACTCGCAAACGAATGGAAGGCTAATGATAAAATGCCTACTGAGCGAGAATTGAGCATTAGATACAACGTAAGCCGAGTCACAGTCCGAGACACACTAAACCGGCTGGCTCAAGCCGGATACATTTATCGGATTCAAGGAAAAGGAACTTTTGTATCTGTTCGAAAAATAGAAAAAAAATTAACAAAACTGTATACTCTCAGGAAACGTTTTGAAGAAAAAGGCGTTGTGCATGAAGTTAAGACACTTCAATTTGAAGTAATCTCTCCCTCTGACGATATCCGAGAAAAATTAGAAATAATAGAAAACGAAGATGTGTATAAACTTATACGCTGCTTTTATGCAGATCATATTCCATATGCTATTGAGATTTCATTCGTACCAACAGGCCCTTATCCTGATTTGAGCGCAAATGATATAGAAAAGCAGGGATTGTATAAAAGCATGCAAATGTATAACATTATTCCGGAACATGCAAGCGAAAATATTTTCGCTGTAAAATTAACAAATGAAGATGCCCTAATATTAGGTCTGAAACCACAGGACATAGCAATACAAATTGAGAGAACAACCCATTCAAACAATCGTATCATTGAATTTACAACATCACTAATAAAAACAGAATACTTTTATTACACATCGGAACTTAGTTCTACATAAATACCCGGCAGTTCCTTCGGGTGTCCCTGTGCATAGAAAGACTCTTCGACTGTAATACAACAAAACTGCCGCTTTAACGATTCATGAAATCGTAAAGCGGCAGTTCCATATTCTCATTCCGATGTATTCCTACAATTTCGCATTTTAACAAAACCGTATTTAATCTATTCTGTCAAAATCCCTGATCTTAGCACCTCTTCCAACAGACACTGCGTTTCTTTTTTCGTCTGCTCAAGAGAATTTCCTTCCCTCCGGCATTCATTCACAAATCCTAACATTCCGAAACAGACAAAACCTGCTATCTTTTTTGCGGAATATTTCAATTTACTCCGCACATGAGCTGTATGCATCTCAACCGTCTCTAAAATAATACTGTAAAGGCGAGATGCCAGATACGGATTCACCTCCGGATTCGTATACTGAAAGAAATCAAACCGGGCATAATAAAGATCCAAAATCGCATTCAGCATATTTACATACCCGAGTACAAGTTCCCCCTCCGGATTATTCTCCTTCTGCCGTCTGTAATAATCTTCTCTGCCTATACTACGCATATCGTTAAAGATATCGTCCAAAAGAGATTGCTTGTCACTGTAATGCGAGTAAAACGTAATTCTGCTGACCTTTGCCTCTTTACAGAGTTCCGTAACAGAAATGTGTTCAAAATCTTCGATCGAAAGCATTCTGATCATCGCATCCTTAAGATTATGCTTTGTTCTTATGATCCGCTTATCTTCCATATCCGGTAAAATTCCTTCCTCTATCCACTCCTTTTACTATTGATAATAATATCGAAACTTCTATTGATAGTCAATAACATCGATCCATTTCATCAGGAAGTCTTTCTCCAGTTCATTGTCTTTTGTAAGCTGCGCTGCCGCCACGATCGGAAGCCACTGCTGTACATACTGTCTTGCCGTATCGCTCTTTTTGCAGAACAATTTCAAATACAGATCTGCTGTTTCCTGATCTTTCAATGCAAAGAGAAGATATGTCATAGCCGCGTCCGCACTTGCATTTCCCTGTGTTGCATGCGCCCAGTCCACAACCGTCATCTTGCCGTTTTTACCTACGATCACATTACTCGGATTGAAATCGCCGTGGCATACTTTATTATGTTTCGGCATACTTTCAAGTCTTGTAAGAAGCTCGTATCTTGTTGTTGCATCCAAATCTTTCAGGCTGTTGATCTGGCGGGCAAGCTTATCTTTCATTCCTTTCAGAAGAGGAGATGTTTTGCCGTGAATCTGAAGCTGAAGGTCTACAAAATCTTCCATATACTTCTCAATATTCTTTTTGTCGGAATTCATCATATCTTCCATTGTCTTTCCGTCTTTATACTCGATCTCGAGCGCCCACTTGCCTTCAACCAGGGAAACTCCTTTCACCTTAGGAATATCCAGTCCTGTTTCTTCGATCCGCGCCGTGATCAAAGCTTCGTTAAATACATCTGACTTCGGATGCTCTTCGTTAAATACTTTCACAATACTGTCGTCACATTTATAGACGGTTTTATACGAACGTTTTACGATAATGTTGTTTTCTTCAAGTTTCATGGTAGGTTCCTCCTTAAATGGGTTTTTGTTTTTCGTTTTTGATGAGCTCATTATACACCGTAATTTTCAGGAAAGAAACCCCTTAAAGCAAACTTTGTGCAATTTTTAACTATTTTTTTATTATTGATCTAATTGTTAATTTTTTATCATTCCTTCTGTTTTGTTTTTATTTTGTACATAGATTTATATGTTTGAACCGAAATAATTTGAAAAAAGCAAACAGAGCGCTGTGAAAGCAGCGCTCTGTTATTATTCGCAGTTACGGTTCTTATTTACCGTAGTAGCATTTCAGGTAGATTTCTTTGATCTCCTTCATAAGCGGATATCTCGGGTTTGCTCCTGTACACTGGTCGTTAAATGCCTGTTCGCACATATCATCCAAAGTATCAAGGAAGTATTTCTCGTCAATACCGTAATCTTTAATTGTTTTCTTAATACCGATCTTTTCTTTCAGATCTTCAAGTTTTGCGATGAAGTTCTCAAATACTTCTTCGTCTGTGTTTCCTGTGCATCCTGCAAAACGTCCAAGCTCTGCATATCTTGCAAGTGCATGCGGATACTGATACTGTGAGAATGTTCCCATCTTTGTCGGAACTTCTGCCGCATTATATCTCATAACTTCCGTAAGGATTACAGCGTTTGCAACACCGTGCGGTAAGTGATGGAATGCACCAAGTTTATGAGCCATAGAGTGGTTCACACCAAGGAACGCATTTGCAAATGCCATACCTGCCATACAGGAAGCGTTTGCCATCTCTTCACGAGCTTTCGGATCGTTTGCTCCGTTCTCGTATGCTGACGGAAGGTTTTCAAATACCATTTTAACAGCTTTCATTGCAAGACCGTCTGTATAGTCTGTTGCCATGATAGATACATATGCTTCGATCGCATGTGTCATAACGTCGATACCTGATGCGCTTGTCAGTCCCTTCGGAGCTGTCATTGCATTGTCAACGTCAACGATTGCCATGTTCGGAAGAAGTTCGTAGTCAGCGATCGGCCATTTAACGCCTGTTTCAGCATCTGTAATGATCGCGAACGGTGTAACCTCAGAACCTGTTCCTGAAGATGTCGGAATAGCTACGAAGTATGCTTTCTCTCCCATTTTCGGGAATGTAAATACTCTCTTACGGATATCCATGAAGTCCATAGCCATGTCTTCAAAGTTTGCTTCCGGATGCTCATACATAAGCCACATGATCTTAGCAGCATCCATTGCAGATCCACCGCCGAGTGCGATAATTGTATCCGGCTCGAATGCTCTCATCTGAGCAACACCTTCCTGAGCACACTGCAGAGTCGGGTCCGGAGCTACGTTATAGAAGCATGTATGCTGAATTCCCATCTCATCCAGTTTCTTCTCGATCGGATCTACATATCCGTTTTTGTAAAGGAATGTATCTGTAACGATGAATGCTTTCTTTTTGTGCATTACTGTTCCCAGCTCGTCAAGCGCTACCGGCATACATCCTTTCTTAAAGTAAACTTTCTCAGGTGTTCTAAACCACAGCATATTCTCTCTCCTCTCGGCAACTGTTTTCACGTTCAGAAGATGTTTTACACCAACGTTTTCTGATACGGAGTTTCCACCCCATGATCCACATCCAAGTGTAAGTGACGGAGCAAGTTTAAAGTTGTAAAGATCTCCGATACCACCCTGTGAAGCCGGTGTATTGATCAGAACACGGCAAGTTTTCATTGCTTCGTAATGTTTCTGGATCTTCTCTTTCTCTGCCGGATGTACATACAGAGAAGATGTATGTCCGTATCCGCCGTCAGCTACAAGCTGTGCAGCTTTATCAAGAGCTTCGTCAAATGTTTTTGCTTTATACATTGCAAGTACCGGTGACAGTTTCTCGTGAGCAAATTCTTCTGCGATATCTACAGACTCAACTTCACCGATAAGGATTTTTGTATCTTCCGGAACATTTACACCTGCAAGTTTTGCGATTTCATATGCAGATTTTCCCGGAATTTTGCTGTTAAGAGCTCCGTTAATGATGATTGTTTTACGAACCGCATCAAGCTCTTTTCCAGGTTTCAGGAAGTAGCAGCCTCTGTAAGCGAACTCTTTTTTCGCCTGCTCGTATACGCTCTCCAGAACAGTTACAGACTGCTCGGAAGCACAGATCATACCATTATCAAATGTTTTAGAATGGATAATAGAGTTTACAGCCATTCTTACATCTGCTGTGTCATCAATGATAACCGGTGTATTTCCGGCGCCAACGCCAAGAGCCGGTTTTCCTGAAGAGTAAGCAGCTTTTACCATTCCCGGGCCACCTGTTGCCAGAATGATGTCTGCGTCTCTCATAACTGTGTTTGTGAGCTCCAGTGACGGTGCATCGATCCATCCGATGATTCCTTCCGGCGCTCCTGCTTTTACAGCAGCTTCAAGTACAACTTTTGCAGCTGCGATCGTACATTCTTTTGCAGCCGGGTGTGGGCTGATGATGATCGCATTTCTTGTCTTCAAACAGATCAATGTTTTGAAGATTGCCGTAGAAGTCGGGTTTGTTGTCGGGATAACCGCAGCAACAAGACCGATCGGCTCTGCTACTTTTTTGATTCCGTAAGCTGTATCTTCTTCGATCACGCCACAAGTTTTTGTGTTCTTGTATGCGTTATATATATACTCTGCAGCATAGTGGTTTTTGATAACTTTATCTTCAACAATACCTCTCTGCGTCTCTTCTACTGCCATCTTTGCAAGCGGGATACGCTGTTTGTTGGCTGCCATAGCTGCTTCATAGAAAATCTTGTCAACCTGCTCCTGAGTAAATGTCGCGAAAACTTTCTGTGCTTCGCGCATTGCTTTCATTTTTGCTTCAAGCGCTTCTACACTGTCAACAATCTCAGGTACGACTGTTTTTTCTTTCTTTGCCATTTGATAATTCCTCCTGTAATTGAGTTCCGGTTTATCTTTTCAACCGTTATCTATCTTGTTTCTCACAAGTTCAAGTATATCTGTTTGTTAAATAATTGTCAACAACATATTTGTTAATATTTTAACGGTATTTTTTTTGTATTATTTGTGCATTTTCTACAAAACAGTAAAAATCCTATGAAAATTATCATTGTAAAAAAACTCCTCCTATGAATTTCATAGAAAGAGTTTCTCATTGATTCAATATTAATCTGCCGAAAATATTCGGGAACTCAGCTATTATACAAGCTCAAGAAGAACTTCCATCGCCGCGTCACCTTTACGCTGACCGATCTTCACGATTCTTGTGTAACCACCGTTACGATCTGCATATTTCGGAGCGATCTCATCAAATAATTTTGCAACCATATCGACTTCTTTTGCCTTTTTGTTCTCGCCCTCTTTAACCGGGTAAAGAACTTTCAGCATCTCACGTCTTGCGTGAAGTCTGCTCGGCTGATCTTTTTTGATCTTTTTCTCTACTTCATCGTAAACAGTAACTTTCTTTCCGTCTACAACTTCTTTTACTCTCTTGCCGTCTTTATCTTTGCGGGCAACTTTTGCCATTACTGTTACTTCATCGAAATTATCTTTCTCTTTCACAGCCAACGCGATAAGACCTTCTGCTGTTTTACGGATTTCTTTTGCTTTCGCCTCAGTTGTAACGATCTTTCCGTTGTTAAGCAGAGCTGTTACCTGATTTCTGATCAATGCTTTTCTCTGGCTGGATGTTCTGCCGAGTTTTCTATATTTTGCCATTCTTATATTTCCTCCTAATCTTTCCGTCATAATTCGGATGCGCCGTCTGCAGAACCGCGCTTCGCACGTCTGCCGCTATTGTTTATAAACAAAACCTTAACGCATACTCGTTCTTTTTGAAAAACACGCCGGCACGCATTTTCCCTCCCGGTATATGTCTGAACTATGACTACACATTCAATTATGCATCTTCGGGCTTATTAATCAAATGCTCGCGGATCGTCCTGTATTCCGAACAATCCACGATTTTCTATAAAGCGATTATTCCTCGCCCTGATTCAACTCAAGATTGAGTTCTTTTAACTTAGCAAGCACTTCCTCAAGTGATTTACGTCCGAGGTTACGAACTTTCATCATATCTTCAGGAGTCTTATTAGTAAGTTCTTCTACCGTATTGATTCCGGCTCTCTTCAGACAATTATAGGAACGAACGGAAAGTTCAAGTTCATCAATGCTCATCTCAAGAACTTTCTCTTTCTCATCGTCTTCTTTCTCGATCATTACTTCCGCAACCTGAGCAACTTCCGAAAGATCAACGAAAAGTTTCAAATGTTCGCTCAGCACTTTTGCCGCAAGGCTTACCGCCTCATCAGGAAGCATTGTTCCTTTTGTCCAAACATCAAGTGTTAATTTATCATAATCCGTAATCTGTCCGACACGAGTATTCTCAACAGTCAGATTCACACGTTCAACCGGTGTATAGATCGAGTCAATCGCAATCACTCCGATCGGCATATCTTCTGTTTTGTTCTTATCAGAACTTACATATCCTCTGCCCTTTGTGATCGTCAATTCCATATTCAGCCTGCAGTCTTTGCCGCCGCTCAATGTAGCGATCACCTGATCCGGATTTACGATCTCAATATCAGGGTCATTAATATTGATGTCTGCTCCTGTCACAACACCTTCGCCTTCAAACTCAATATATACTGTTTTCGGCTCGTCTGACTCAGACATATTTCTTATCGCGAGAGATTTCAAATTCATGATAATCTCCGTAACGTCTTCTTTTACGCCCGGTATCGAACTGAATTCATGAAGAACTCCGTCGATCTTAACGGAACTGATCGCAGAACCCGGAAGAGATGAGAGCATGATTCTTCTCAGAGAATTTCCGAGTGTTGTACCATATCCTCTTTCAAGCGGTTCTACAACAAATCTTCCATATTTTTTATCTTCCGAAACATCCGTAATCTCAATATTAGGTTTATTAAAATCAAACACTACACAGACCCTCCTTTTGGGTTTTAAAATGTTGAAGGGATACGCTGTTGCAGCCGATATTATTTAGAATATAACTCGACAATCAACATCTCATCTACCGGAACATCGATCGCTTCTCTTGCCGGAAGTTCTTTTACAGATCCTTTCAGGTTCTCTGCATCAACATCGAGCCATTCCGGAACCATGTTGCTGCCAGTCGCTTCAAGAATGTCTTTATATCTCTGTGAGCCTTTTTTGTTTTCTTTGATCTCAATCGTATCTCCTGCTTTTACAAGGTAAGACGGAATGTTTACCTGTTTTCCGTTTACGAGAACGTGTTTGTGATCAACGATCTGTCTTGCTTCTTTTCTTGTTCTTGCAAGTCCCATGCGGAAGATTACGTTGTCCAGTCTGGACTCAAGAATTCTCATCAGGTTTTCACCTGTCATTCCTTCCATCTGTTTTGCTTTCGCATAGTAGTTTCTAAACGGTTTTTCAAGTACGCCGTAGATGAATTTCGCTTTCTGTTTCTCGCGAAGCTGCAGACCGTACTCGCTCATTTTTCTGTTTGCTCTTTTTAACTGTCTGTTAGATTTTTTATTAATTCCGAGGTAAATCGGATCCATGCCTAAAGAACGGCATCTTTTAAGAACAGGAACTCTGTTTACTGCCATGTCTATCCTCCTAATTTATACATACGAGCGGTTTCATACCGCTTTCCAAGTTACTTTCCGGTGTATGATAATGTTCAGCCGTCGATTACACTCTTCTGCGTTTCGGCGGGCGGCATCCGTTATGCGGAACCGGTGTTACGTCTTTGATACTTACTACGTCAATACCGCATGCCTGAAGAGCACGGATTGCCGCTTCACGTCCTGATCCCGGTCCTTTTACGAATACATCTACAGACTTAAGTCCGTGTACCAATGCCGCTTTAGCTGCTGTCTCAGCTGCCATCTGCGCTGCATATGGAGTAGATTTTCTTGAACCTCTAAATCCCAGACCGCCTGCACTTGCCCATGAAAGAGCATTTCCCTGTGTATCTGTTAATGTAACGATTGTATTATTAAAAGATGACTGGATATGTGCCTGTCCTCGTTCAACGTTTTTCTTGACACGTTTTTTTGTTACTTTTTTTGCAACTTTCTTTGCCATTTAAACTAACCTACTTTCTTCTTTCTCTTTGATTTAATTCCTTGTTATAACAAGTTTGTTCGCTCAGCTAAGCTCATGCTTCGCATTTGCTAAGATTTGCGAACGGCTTCGCACTAAATTCAAACTTCGTTTTCATTAAGTTGCTTTCAGCTTATTTTTTCTTGTTTGCTACTGTTCTCTTCGGACCTTTACATGTTCTTGCGTTTGTCTTTGTCTTCTGACCACGCACCGGAAGTCCTTTTCTATGACGGATTCCACGGTAGCATCCGATTTCTTTCAGTCTCTTGATGTTAAGCTGGATCTCTCTTCTAAGATCACCTTCTACAACCTGAGTTTCATCGATCACTGCGCTGATCTTTTTTACTTCTTCACTTGTAAGATCTCTTACACGAGTATTCGGATCTACTCCTGCATCTGCCAAAATACGGCTTGCGCTTGTTCTTCCGATTCCATAAATATAAGTCAAGCCGATCTCTACACGTTTGTCTCTTGGTAAGTCTACACCTGCAATACGAGCCATGTGTCTTTCCTCCATTTTCTTTGTTTATACTGTCTTTAATTGAGGCTGCGGACGCTCTGCTTATTATAATGCCGCATCCTACCGGCCTTTTGCCGATATCCCAGCCCAGACGCGTTCTCCTCGCGCCCTTTCCCGGCACGGATCTTATCCGTCAATGCAAACGCCGGGTATTAGAAGCAATATACAATCGCATCCGTTCAAGCCATATGCCGGCTCTGCCTATGATCGTCACAAATGGACGAAACGGGCAAACTACGGAAGCGGGACACACGCACTGCCGGTACCTGATGGGCAGATACGGTGTAACCTTACTGTATATTAAACAGCTCTACACACATCCTCGTGTGTCATGCTGTCAGCCGCCTAAATCACTTCACAAACTTCCTGTCAATTAACCCTGACGCTGTTTGTGTTTCGGATTTTCACAGATTACTCTGATGCTTCCTTTTCTTTTAATAATCTTGCATTTTTCACAAATTGGTTTTACTGATGATCTAACCTTCATGTCAAATCCTCCTTCCCTTCTTTGCTTACCTACAATTTCCGGTCATTTGGGCACACCTCACCAGAAATGACCATTTCATAGTATATCACCAACCCCGCATTTAAGTCAACCCTCTATTTCTTATACTTTCCTATTTCTTTTTCGCTCCGCTTTTTAATCGCAAATATTACGCAAAAAAGTTGTTCTGTACATAAGCCCTGACTCTTCGTCACTGCAGTCTCACAGAACAACTTCCCGTAAATACTCAAATTCCGCCCGGCTTTATTGCACCGGCTTCCTTTATGCTTTATTTATCTCTCCAGATAATTCTCCCCTTGCTAAGATCATATGGCGACATCTCGAGCGTCACTTTATCTCCCGGAAGAATTTTAATAAAGTTCATTCTTAATTTTCCGCTGATATGTGCAAGAACGATATGTCCGTTCTCAAGTTCCACTTTAAACATTGCATTCGGGAGCTTCTCTACTACTACTCCCTCGATTTCTATTACGTCAGCTTTTGACATATTATTTAATCCTCCTGAATTTCGGCATCACATGCCGTTTCACATTTTTACTCTCCCAGAATCCTTACAATTTCCGCAAATACATCATCAATATCGATCGTTCCGTCTACTTCCTTTAAAATACCGGACTGTGTATAATAATCGATCAAAGGCTGCGTCTGGTCATGATAGACGCCAAGTCTTTTCAGAACTGTTTCCGGCTTGTCATCGTCGCGAAGAATCAAACCGCCTCCGCATTTATCGCAAATTCCTTCTTCTTTCGTAGGGGCATATACGAGATGATATGTTGCCCCGCAGTCTACGCAGGCTCTTCTTCCCGACATTCTGTTTACGATATTTTCATCCGGAACTTCTACGTCGATAGCATAATCTATCTTCTGTCCCATGTCGGCAAGAGCTTTGTCTAATGCTTCTGCCTGCGGAATCGTACGCGGAAAACCGTCAAGCACATATCCGTTCGCACAATCATCCTGATTCACTCTATCTACAACAAGATCGACTACTAATTCATCCGGCACAAGAAGACCCTGATCCATATATGTCTTCGCCTTTTTCCCAAGCTCCGTTCCGTTTTTGATATTGGCACGGAAAATATCTCCCGTGGAAATATGTGGAATCGAATATTTTTCTGCAATCTTTTTAGCCTGTGTTCCTTTTCCGGCTCCCGGCGCTCCCAGCATGATAATCTTCATAACTTCTACCTCCGATCGATATGCAAACAGTTCTTTTGCCCCGAAATATTTTCCTGCATACAGAACTGTTTTTTGTTTTATCTTAAAATACACCTTGAGCCCGCTGCGTTTTGCCTTTTTCAAGGCAAAACAGGGCGAGCTGTTAAACATTGTTATTTAATATCCAAGAAAGCTGTTTGACGCGTTGCTTCCTTTATTATTTAAGAATCCTGTGTAATTTCTCACAAGCATCTGCGACTCAATCTTCTTGATCGTTTCAAGCACAACACCTACGATAATGATAAGCGATGTTCCTCCGAAAGAAACGTTTGCGCCGAACATACCATTGAAGAAGAATGGGATTACCTGAACGATAATCAGTCCGCATGCGCCTATGAAAATAATGTAATTCAAAATTTTCTGCAAATATTCAACTGTCGGTTTTCCCGGACGAATACCCGGAACAAATCCGCCGCTCTTCTTCATATTATTTGCAATCTCCAAAGGATTAAATGTAATCGATGTATAGAAATATGCAAAGAAGATTGTGAGCAGAATATATACAAGCAGTCCAACCGTATAAACCGGTTTTGCCGGATTACACCAGTTGTTTGAATTCATTGCAGCAAGGATCTGGCTTCCGATGCCTGTTCCGTTTCCTTTTCCGAGGAACTGGGCAATGACGATCGGAGTCTGCATCAAAGATGATGCAAAGATAACCGGGATTACTCCGGCAGTGTTTACACGAAGCGGAATATGTGTAGACTGTCCGCCGTATGTTTTTCTTCCCTGTACTTTTTTAGAATACTGTACCGCAATTCGTCTTTCTCCGCTCTGAAGAAGAACAACAAAGACTACTACTGCAAGAATTACCGCTAAAATAATCAATCCCGCAAGACCTGCCTGAGCAAGTTTCTTTCCACTCATGAATTTCTCGTAAAGTGTGTATAAATCACTCGGAACACGAGAAATAATATTGATCAGAAGAACGATAGAAATACCGTTTCCGACACCGTTTTCAGTGATGCGCTCACCGATCCACATCATAAAGGCACTTCCCGCCGTCAGTGTACATACGACAACTGCACAGCTTACGAAATTGTATTCTTCGAGAAGACCCTGACGACCGAATCCAACTGCCATTGCAGTAGACTCAATAAGCGCCAGCGCAACTGTCACATAACGTGTAATTGCGGCAATCTTCTTTCTTCCTTCTTCTCCTTCTTTTTGCATCTCCTCTAATTTCGGAATTGCGATTGTGAGAAGCTGCATAATAATGGATGAAGTGATGTACGGTGTGATGCTCAATGCAAAAATGGAAAAGTTTGTAAACGAGCCTCCGGTGAACGCTTCAAAAAAGTTGAAAGCGTCCCCCGTCTGCTGTGCAAAAAATTCCTTGATAAATGTCGGATCTACCCCCGGAGTCGGAAGCTGTGATCCAAGTCTTACGATGACAAGCATTACGAACGTATAAAAAATTCGTTTTCTGATATCCTCAATCTGAAATGCTTTACGCACTGTCTTCAGCATTAGATCACCTCTGCTTTTCCACCAAGCGCTTCAATTTTCTCAGCAGCTTTTGCACTAAATGCATTTGCCTGAACTGTAAGCTTCTTAGTTAACTCTCCATTTCCAAGAATTTTAACTCCGTCTCTCGGGTTTTTCACGATACCGCTCTCGATCAGTGTTTCAACAGATACTGTAGCTCCGTCCTCGAATCTTTCAAGTTCGCTGATGTTGATACCTACGATCGTCTTAGAGTTTCTGCAAGTGAATCCTCTCTTCGGTATTCTTCTGTACAAAGGCATCTGACCGCCTTCGAATCCGGGTCTTGTAGCGCCGGAACGTGCTTTCTGTCCCTTATGGCCTTTACCGGCTG
>ULQO01009512.1_pt1 | contig 36461 bp, 20 predicted proteins | sample 1954601 | NCBI WGS metagenome assembly ULQO01 (sample SAMEA4835658, study PRJEB28245) | human gut metagenome | biome: gut microbiome; material: fecal sample | place: Denmark | collected 2008
AAATACTGCCGGTAAGGCCAGACAGCAGAAGATGACTTATAAAGAAAAACTGGAATTTGAGCAGATCGAAACGACCATCGCCGGCGTTGAAGCCGAACTGAAAATGCTGGCGCAGGAAATCAACAGCGCCGGCAGCGATTTTGTGAAGCTGGGTGAGCTTACCAACCAGCAACAGGACGCTGAGCAGCGGCTGGAACAGCTTGTGGAACGCTGGGCCTATCTTACGGAGCTGGCGGAGGCGGGCGGCGTTTCCTGATCTGTGCCTCTATAGAAAGGGAGAGCTATGTTAGTAGACGAAAATTTTAAACAACGCCTGCGGCGGCTTTTTTCGGTGATGATCCCGATCCTGATCACCCAGACGGCGATCATGGCCATGAATTTTTTTGATTCTTCCATGTCGGGCCATGCGGGTGCGGTCGATCTGGCCGGTACGTCCATTGGCGGTAATATATGGATGCCGATCTTTGTCGGCACTAACGGCGTTTTACTGGGTGCCATGCCGATCGTCGCCCATCTTTTAGGGGGCGGCAAACGCGGGGACATCGGTAAAGTCATCCGGCATACGATTTTTCTGGCGTTAGCTTTTTCAGCTGTCATTATTTTAATGGGAGTTTTGTTTTTAGATACCCTGCTGACGCACCTGCATTTGGAAGCGCAGGTGCATTATATCGCCAAAATGTATATGGCAGCCGTGGCTGTAGGCGTAGTGCCGTTCTTTATGTCTACCTCGCTGCGGGCGCTGATCGATACTTTAGGTCATACCGGCATCACCATGAAGATCTATCTGCTGGCACTGCCGGTCAATGCTTTTTTGAACTACTGCTTTATTTTCGGCAAGCTGGGCCTGCCGCGGCTGGGAGGTATTGGCGCCGGTGTGGCGACTGGCATCACCTACTGGCTGGAATTTGCCATCTTTGTCTGGATCGTGCATAAGCTGCCTGCTTTTGCTGATTTCAGGATTTTTAAAGACCGCTTCCGCCTGGATTTTAAACAGCTGCGGGAAAATCTCAGCATCGGGGTGCCGATCGGTCTGGCCATGTTTATGGAAGCCAGTATTTTTGGCGTCGTGGCGCTGTTCATCGCCAAATTCGGCACTGTCATCATTGCGGCGCACCAGGCGGCGCTGGGCTTCACTTCGCTGCTGTATATGGTGCCGCTCAGCTTTTCTATGGCACTGACGATCTTAGTCGGTGTCGAAGCAGGGGCCAGACGCTTTGAAGAAGCAAAGAAAATCAGCCGGCTGGGCATTGCCGTCAATATGAGCATCGCCGTCTTTTTAACGATCCTTGTTTATACCAACAGGCCGCAGATCGCCCTGCTTTATACCACTGATCCCGTTATTATCGAAAAGGTCGTGGGCTTTTTGTTCTATGCGATCTTCTTCCAGCTGTTTGATGCGACGGCAGCGCCGATCCAGGGTATCCTGCGCGGTTATAAGGATGTGAAGGCGACCTTCTATTCCGGCTTTTTCGCCTATTGGGCAGTATGTCTGCCGCTGGGCTGTTTCCTCGATTTTGTGCTGGATCATGGCCCGGCCGCCTACTGGCAGAGCCTGGATATAGGTTTGTTCTTCTCGGCGGTTTTTTTAACGCTGCGGATGTTCTGGCTGCAGCGTAAGCTGGAGCGTGAACAGCAGTTACAGTAAAGGATAGATAAAGCAGGACAACATATAAAAATACTGCATCTGCTTCAGCAGATGCAGTATTTTTATGCTTATTTTTCATTGACGATCAGCGCCATGACCAGCAGGTCGTCGTCGCCGATGTTTTCGATACTGTGGCTCTCGCCCTCCGGACAGAAGGTAACGTCGCCGGGGTGCAGCGTGCTTTCACTGCCGTTGTAGTTATAAAGGCCGGTGCCCTGCAAAACGTACATGGTTTCGCTGGTGCCTTCGTGTTTGTGGAAACCCAGCGAGCAGCCCGGCTTTAAAACTACACGGGCATAAACGGCGATCTTGCCGCCGTACACCTTTTCATCGACGATGTGCTCCATAATAGTATTGCCCTTGCCGCCTGCCCGGCGTTCAAAAATATCTGTTTTTCTGTCTGTGACGATCATTGTGAGCCCCTCTTTCTCTTAATAATAGCGTTTGCTGGATAAATTCCGCAGCCAGGCAGTAAATTCCTGCAAAAAAATTTTAAAAAAATCAATTTTACCTCTTTACAAATTTAGCAGACTAAAGTATAATCATAAACATAGCAGGAAAACAACACCTTAGAGGGGGATGGATGATGAAGAAATTTTTACTTTTAGCAATGACGCTGCTGATGGCGTTATCTTTGGTGGCCGGCTGCGGCAGCAGCGGTCCGAAAAAAATGGTTATCGGTCTGGACGACAACTTTGCACCGATGGGATTCCGTAATGAGAAGAACGAGATCGTTGGTTTTGATATCGATCTGGCCAAAGAAGCCTGCAAACGTGCCGGCATGGAAGTGGAATTCAAACCGATCGACTGGGCTTCCAAAGAAGCTGAAATGAAAGGCAAACGCGTCGACGCGATCTGGAACTGCTTTACAGTCAATCCTGAACGTCAGGAAGCGTATACCCTTTCCAAACCTTATATGGTCAACGCGCAGCTGGTAGTTGTGCCCAAAGACTCTGCTATTACCAAGATCGCCGACCTGAAAGGCAAAGTGCTGGCAGTGCAGGACGACAGTACCGGTTCTTATCTGGTAGATAAAAATGACGCATTGAGGACTTCGCTGAAGGATTACAGAAAGTATCCTGATTTTGCCGCCGTTTATATGGATATGGACGCCGGACGTATCGACGCTATGGTCGTTGACGCTGTTCTGGCCCGTTATTACATGGTCAAACACCCCGATAAATACGTAGTGCTGGACGAAAATATGGGCGACGAAGTGGTAGCTGTAGCCTTCCGCAAAGATGACAAAGAATACAGTGAAAAGATCAACAAGGCGCTGGACGAAATGAAAAAAGACGGCACCATGAAAAAGATTTCCGAACAATGGATGGGCGTTGACATCACTAAATATTAATAAGCTCCGGGCCGGTGGCATGAGCTGTCGGCCCTTTTCCGCTATTTATTTTGCATACAGATACGGAGACTCATCATGGACTATATTATTTCCATCCTGCCGCAGATGTGGCTGGGGACGATCGAAACTTTAAAACTGTTTTTTATTACGATCATTTTATCGATACCTTTGGGTATCCTGCTGGCGCTGGCCAGGGTATCTTCCCTGAGCAGCCTGCGCAGCGCGGTCGGCGTCTATGTCTGGCTGCTGCGCGGCACGCCGTTGATGCTGCAGCTTTTGTTTGTTTATTACGGGCTGCCCTTTATTCCCGGTATCGGGATCAGGCTGGATGATTTTCAGGCTGCTATTTTTGCTTTTGTGCTGAATTACGCCGCCTACTTCTGCGAGATCTTCCGCGCCGGGATCCAGGCGATCCCCAAAGGACAGTATGAAGCGGCCCGCACCCTGGGCATGAATTATGTGCAGACCATGCGCCGCATCGTCCTGCCGCAGGTGTTCCGCATCATTCTGCCGCCGGTCAGCAATGAAACGATCACACTGGTCAAGGATACTTCCCTGATCTATGTGCTGGCCATGAACGATCTGCTGCGGACGACCCGTAATCTGGTCCAGCGCGATTTCAGCATCACGCCGTTCTTAGTGGCGGGCGTGTTTTATCTGCTGATGACGCTGGTACTGACCTACGGATTTGATAAACTGGAAAAAAGATTTTCGAAGTACGATTGACGGGAGTAAGCCATGAAAAAAATCGAAGCGCGTAATATTCATAAAAGTTTTCAGGAACTGGACGTTCTGCAGGGCATCGACCTTGATGTCGAGGAAGGCGAGGTTATTGCCGTCATCGGCCCCAGCGGCAGCGGCAAAAGCACGCTGCTGCGCTGTTTGAACAAGCTGGAAACGATCAACAAAGGCACGATCATTATCGACGGTGAAACGCTGGCAGAGACCAACAGCGCCGGTGAAGTGATCTATGCGCCCGGTGACGAAAGCCGCCGCATCGCCTGCAAAATGGGCATGGTCTTCCAGCAGTTCAATCTGTTCCCGCATATGACGGTATTGCAGAATCTGATCGAAGCGCCGGTGCAGGTGCAAAAGCGTGAACGGGCAGAGGTCATCGAAGAAGCAAAGATCCTTTTAGGCAAGGTCGGACTGTCCGAAAAAGCGGACGTTTATCCGCGTAAGCTTTCCGGCGGGCAGCAGCAGCGAGTGGCGATCGCCCGTGCTTTGGCCATGAAGCCGTCGATCATGCTTTTTGACGAACCGACGTCTTCCCTGGACCCGGAACTGACCGGTGAGGTGCTGCGTACCATGCGTGAGCTGGCCGAAGAAAAAATGACCATGGTGGTCGTGACCCATGAAATGGGCTTTGCCCGTGAAGTGGCAACTAAGGTTATTTTTATGGCCGATGGCAAAGTGCAGGAACAGGGACGGCCGGAAGATATTTTTACCAATCCGAAAAATGAACGGTTGCAGGCATTTTTACAGACGGTGTTAAAATAATTGTGCTAAAATAAGAACAGCGCCTTTGGGCGCTGTTTTCGCTATTTGAAATAAATGGAGGTGTCAAGGATGATTGTCAATATTTTATTGTTCAATGATTTTGAAACTTTAGATGTTTTCGGACCAGTAGAAGTTTTAGGCAGAGTTGCCGGTTATGAGCTGAAATATGTATCCTGGAGCGGCGGAGTTGTTAAAAGCCGGCAGGGTACAATGATTTTGACTGGGAACTTGAATGATATGGATAAAAATGGTATTTTACTTGTACCGGGTGGTCAGGGAACAAGACCATTGGTACAGGAGACGGAATTTATTGCGGACCTGCGTGAAGCAGCTGCCGCTTCATGCTGGTGTCTGACTGTATGTACTGGTGCTGCATTGCTTGCCGGAACAGGTTTGCTGGATGGGTTACAGGCCACTTCTAATAAAAAGGCTTTTTCCTGGGTTGTTTCAGTAAACGAAGCAGTTAATTGGCAGCCAAAGGCACGTTGGTGTGTGGCTGGGAAATATTATACCGCTTCGGGAGTTTCTGCCGGCATTGATATGGCACTGGGATTTGTTGCTGATAGATTTGGTAATTCAGTTGCCGAAAGTATTGCTGAAAATATAGAATATATTTGGCATGATAAAAAACAGGAGGATCCATTTGCAGTAAAAGCCTAAAGGTTATAGGATGAAGGAGTGTTGTGGGATGAAAAGCAAAAATATCAATCAGCTGGTGGTAGCCGGGGTCTTGTGCGGCATTGGTATCGTAGTGCCGATGCTGATGCCTAAAATAGTGATCGGGCCGATGTCTTTTACGCTGGCCAGTCACGTGGCTATCTTTATGGCGATGTTTATCTCGCCGAAGCTGGCAGCAGCCGTTTGTCTGGGAACGACGCTGGGATTTTTTATGACGACGCCGGTCATTATCGCTCTGCGGGCAGCCAGCCACATTGTTTTTGCCGTTTTGGGAGCGCTGCTCATCAAAAAAATGCCGGAGATCATCGAGAAGCCGTTATCCGGCACCATGTTCAACGGCGGGATGGCCCTGGTGCATGCTGCGGCCGAAGTGGCTGTCGTGTCGCCTTTTTTCCTGGCCGGCAGTATCTTTAAGCCGGAGCAGCTGGCCGACGGTTATGTTATGAGTGTGCTGGTGCTGGTCGGTGTCGGGACTTTTCTGCATTCGCTGATCGACTATACGATCTCGATCATGCTGTGGAAGCCTGTACGGGCAGCGCTGCCTTCTCTGGCCGAGCTGCGTGAATGATCCGCTTAAAGCTATTGTGTGTTTGAAATAAATATAAACGATAGATGTTTTATTTATTTTAAGAATTGACTAATGCGTCAGAAGGTGTACAATATAAAAGCAGATCATACAGAAAAGGGGCTTTTTCTTGGAAGAACGTGAGTATATCAAAACAGGTTCGCAGGTTTACTGGCGCACGCTGTTTATTATTTTTTTAGGGAGCATGGCGGCTTTCGGCGCGGAATACTGCGTGCAGCCGATCATACCCGTGATTGCCGGCAGCTTTGGACTGAACGCTGTGCAGGGCAGTCTGGCTGTTTCGCTGGGACTGGTGGGCATGTCGGTCGCGATGCTGTTCATTGCGGGGCTGGCGCCGCGGTTTGACCGTAAGCTGGCAACGGCGGCAGGCCTGATCGGCGCGGCCATACTGACGATCCTGATCGGTCTCAGCGGCAGTTTTGAAGTCATTCTGGGCATGCGTCTGGTGCAGGGGCTGCTTTTGGCGGCTTTCCCTTCGCTGATCATTGCTTACATCAATGAAGAATTTGAGCCGTTCAATGTCGGCACCGTGATCGGTATTTATATCAGCGGCACCACGGTGGGCGGGCTTTTTGGCCGGCTTGTGGTCAGCGCCGTCACCGACCTGGCCTCCTGGCGGCTGGGACTGATCGCGATCGGTGTTTTATATCTGGCTGTCGGCATCGCTTTTTATATCCTGCTGCCACGGCCCAGATACCAACGTCAGCGTCCGCAGGGCGGGCTGCAGCTGGGCAGGACCTTTAGGACGGCTCTGCAGGATAAACGCTTGCTGTGGATCTATCTGGTCGCATTTCTGATCATGGGTTCGTTCGTCGCCGTTTTTAACTTTATCTCTTATGTTCTGCTGGCGCCGCCGTATTCTTTGAGCCAGACGGTAGTAGGTCTGCTGTTCGTCGTTTATCTGTTCGGTACCTTCAGTTCTACCTATATGGGCCGGCTGTCGGATAAGCAGGGCAACGGGCGCGTACTTATTCTGGGGCTGCTGATCATGCTGACCGGCGGGCTGATCACCCTGCTGCAGCCGCTTTTGTTCAAATTCATCGGGTTGGCCGTCTTTACCTTTGGTATGCTGGGCTCGCATTCCGTAGCCTGCGGCTGGGTCGGTAAGCTGAACAAGGGCGACAAAGCGCAGTCCTCGTCGATGTATATGTTTTTCTACTATGCCGGTGCCAGTTCGCTGGGCACTTTAGGCGGCGTGTTTTTGGAAGGCTACGGCTGGAGCGGCGTTATCGGCATGGTCGCCGCCGCGGTTTCTATCTGCCTGCTGGTGGTAGCCAGACTGGAGCCGGCGGTCAAACAGCATTTACTGTGGCATCATTGAGTAGTGGCAATTCTATAAAATCAGCATTTAAAGTAACAGACGGCCAAAAGTGGCTGCCTGTTGCTTTAAGTGGCAGCAGAGCAGTTGTATTTGTGGATGGAACCTTTGCCGGTAAGGCCAAGCCGGCCAATAAAAAACTCCCGCATTTGCGGGAGTTTTTTATTAAAAGTGCTTTAGAGCCTGGACTGCAATTTGGCAATGAATTTAGCTTTGTCAATAATGAAACGCTCGTGCGTACCGGTACCGATCGGACCGTGGTCGTCGCAGGCGCCGACTTTAAAGGTCAGCTTACGCCCTTCGACAGCTGTCAGCTCGGCTGTGGCAATAACTTTTTTGCCGGGCAGCGTAGCTGCATCGTGGGTAGTGTCCATTTTGATGCCGACGCTGCTGGTTGCTGCATCGAGACACGGAACAAGCGCGTTGCATGCGGCCTGCTCCATCAGGGCGATCATGGCCGGAGTAGCAAAAACGTCCAGATCGCCGCTGCCCATAGCTGCTGCGACATTGGTCGTGTCAACGATTGCTTCGGCTCGTCCTGTTAGACCGGGTCGTAATTCAACTTTCATTCATTAAACCTGCCTTTCTGCGAATAGTAATTGTATCTGCTGTTTACATCTTAACCTGATTTTTAGCATTGTGCAAGTGGGTTTTTATTTAGTATAATAAAAGATATACTGTTGCCGCAAAAGCTGTTCGGCAGGCAGTTGAGTTTATGCGGCTGCTGCCGCAACGGGGAGCGAAAGTTATGCTTTTTTATGAAATAATCGACAGTCATCCGGCTGCTGCGCCGGCCTTGATCTGTCAGGATAAAATACTGACTTATGGTCAGGTACGCGAGGAAGTGACTTTATGGGCGGCGCATCTGCAAAGCTGCGGCGTGTGTCAGGGCGACAAGGTCGGCCTGTTCAGCAAAAACTGCAGCGAATTCGTGCTTGCCTATCTGGCGATCATCAAAGCCGGCGGCGTTGTCGTACCTTTTAATTTTCAGCTGGCTGCGCCTGAGGTTGCTTATATCGTACAGGACGCCGGGATGAAAGTCATGGTGACGCGGCAAAAACTGGAGCTGGAAGCAGCTTTGCGGGAACGCGGTTATGGCGAGTTAAAGCAGCTGGATTTTGAAGAGCTGCGGCAGCCTGCTGCAAGACCTTATGAAGCTGTAGCCATGGACGAAAACGACAACTGCACGATCATTTATACCAGCGGCACAACAGGACAGCCGAAAGGGGCTATGCTGTCGCACCGCAACCTGCTGGCTAATGCTGCTGGTTTTACGCAGCGGGTACTGATGTATCCTGAGGATAAAACGCTGTGCGTACTGCCTATGTATCACTGCTTTGCCTGGACGGTGTCTGTTACCGGGCCGCTGCTGCACGGCGGCAGCATCATTATTCAGGAAAATTATACGCTGGCCGAAGCACTGCGGCTGATCCAGCGCTATCAGATCACCCAGTTTGCCGGCGTGCCGACGATGATCCAGATGTTTGAAAAAGGCGCGGAACCGCAGCAGCTGGCGTCGCTCCGCTTTTTTATCTGCGGCGGGGCCTCGCTGCCGCAGAAGCTGGCAAAAGATTTTAAGAAAAAATTTGGCAAGCCGGTCCAGGAAGGCTATGGGCTTTCAGAAGCCTCGCCGGTCTGCACGGTTAATCCGGCCGCCAAAATCAAGGTCGGCTCGATCGGGCCGCAGCTGCCGAATGTAACAGTTGAGATCCGTGATGAAGCTGATCGGAAGGTGCCGGATGGCACGGTGGGAGAACTATGCGCCCGGGGCGACAATGTGATGCTGGGCTATCTGAACCGGCCGGAGGAAACAGCTGTCACTCTGCGCGGCGGCTGGCTGCATACAGGCGATCTGGCCTATCAGGACGAAGAAGGTTATATCTTTATCGTAGACAGGCTCAAGGATATGATTATTACCGGCGGTGAGAACGTCTATCCGCGCGAGGTCGAAGAAGCGCTGTATCATCACCCCGCAGTGCAGGAAAACTCCGTGGTAGGGGTGCCGGATAAACTGCGTGGTCAGGCCGTTTGCGCCTATGTGGTGCTGAAGGAAGGTCAGGAAGCGACCAAACCGCAGCTGCGGCGCTTTCTGATGGAACGTCTGGCCGGGTATAAAGTGCCCAAATATTTTTTCTTCTGCGAACAGCTGCCTAAAAACGGCACCGGTAAAGTGCTGAAAACAGCTTTGCGCGAAAAAGCCATTGAAGATCTAGTCAATCGTCAGAATTAAGACAGGCGGTGTAAAATGCAAATAGAATTACGCAGAAAATATGTACATTTACTGGAACTGCTGCGCGGCTACGGCAGTGTTGCCGTGGCCTTTTCCGGCGGCGTCGATTCGTCGCTGCTGCTATATGCGGCGCACGAAGCCCTGGGTGACAACGTGCTGGCGGTAACGGTAAGGACGCCGAGCTATCCGGGGCATGAAGCCAGAGACGCGGCACAGCTGCTGCGTGAGCTGCAGATCCCCCATTTTGAAGTTGGCGTTGACCAGCTTGCGATCCCCGGCTTTGCCGAAAACGGGCCGGAGCGCTGCTATTATTGCAAGCGTGCGCTGTTTGAAACGGTCGCCGAGATGGCAAGGATGTATCACTGCAGCTGTGTAGCCGACGGTTCCAATCTAGATGACGAAGTTGATTACCGTCCAGGTATGAAAGCGACTGCGGAACTGGGTGTCAAAAGTCCCTTCAGGGAAGTGGGACTTACCAAAGCGGAAGTGCGGCAGCTCTCGCGCGAGTTTGAGCTTTTTACCTGGAACAAGCCTTCCTATGCCTGTCTGGCGTCCCGTATACCTTACGGTGAAGTGATCACGGCAGAAAAATTGCAGATGATCGAAAAGGCGGAACAGCTTTTACTGGATCTGGGTTTTGCTGAAATGCGTGTGCGCTGCCATGATAAACTGGCGCGGATCGAGGTCAGTGAGTCTGCTATTGAAAAAATAGCGCAGCCGCAGCTGCGCCAGAAAATAGTCGCCGCTTTCAAACAGGCGGGCTTTCTGTATGTAAGCCTGGATCTGGAAGGCTTTCGCAGCGGCAGCATGAATGATGCCCTGCCGGAGCAGGAGCTTTAAAAACACCTCGGCCCCTTACCTCCAGCGGGTAAGGGGTCGTTTCCAAGGGATTACCGCCTTCTCAAGACGGGAATTTTTATATCAATTAATCATTTCACGATCACTACGGGGCATTCCGCATATTGCGAAATCTTCATACTGACGCTGCCCATCAACAACTCGGCCAGCATACCCATGCCTCTGTTGCCAAGCACGATCATATCTGCTTCAGCAGTTTTGGCGTAATCCAAGATCCTCTCAGCAGGGTCGATGTCAACGATCATGCGGAAGGACACATTGGGATAACCTGCTTTTTCCAGGATGCCTTTGGCGATATCCAGCGGCGTCGGATCAGGCTCTTTAGCTGCCATTTCGGCTTCTTCAATAGCATTTTTCGGCTTTCTGGGCGGAACCTTGGTGTAGTCATAGGGTACGATAACATTGACTACCATAATTTCGCTGCCGAACGGTTTGCCGATACCTGCGGCAAAGTCCAGTGCGCGAAGCGCTGTTTCGGAACCATCGAACGGTACAAGAATTTTTTTCATCATGGTAAATCCCTCCTTAAAACATCTGCGCCTATAGTTAGATCGGAAATGTTACAGGCGGTAGTGGTAACACTCCGCAAAAGTCAGTTGAGTGAGAGTGGAGGCTCATGAATGCTGATTCTTTTTTGTATATAAATACTTCTACAAACGCAAGAAAAATCCTGCCTGAAACGGTAAAAAATAGTGGTTTTTATGCTTTGTTTTTTTAGTTTTTCGGCAGATATTTTGCCCGGTCAGTTATGGCCGGGTTTATTTTTTTATGTTCATTTCTTTTGTTGAGGATTTGGATTTATTTTTATATTATGTAGCTTTTTTGAAAGAGTTGTTTTAGACTTTCTTGAAAGAAAGTCAGCAAAGAACTTTGCGCACTGTGGCAAGTCCTGTTTAGCTTTGTTCGCTGTCCGGCTTCCGGGCAACTCATTTCTTTATAAGGTTCACAGAAATACTTCCCTATTCGGTCAGTATTTCTGCGGGCTTTCGGCAGTCCTGTTCTATGCGCTGCATATAACAGTGCCTCAATGCCTAGACCACAATGTGCGCTCAAAAACCTGCATCGTACAAATTGCTGCTAAATTTCATAATAACGGCATCGAACTATCAATGAAACCAGTGATTATTGCTTAAAAAAGCCAAACGTACGATACAGACGGTTTTACAGCGCATTGGGAAGATTTGGCAGATGAGCGAAACGCAGCTGCAAGCAGGCGCAGGGTATGTCTGAGGTATCGGCAGGCTATGCGCAGCATAGACCTTTAATTTTTCCCTGTGATACCGAGTTCCCCGGAGCGCGTACAGCGAGTGAAGCGCAATCCAAAGCTTAACAGCGCTGAAAGTTCTTTGCGCCGCTTGCTTTCAAGAAAGCGGCATAAACAAAAATAAAAAAACATAAAGAAAATCTAAAGAAAAATTGGTTTTCTTTGCGCAGCTTGCTTCTGGAAGAAAGCTGCATAAGAAAAAGAAAACCTAAATTCAAATTCCTATCTGAAGAGCTCTTGCTGACTTTCTTCCAAGAAAGTTTAAGGCAACTTTTGCCGCCAAAAGAAATGAACATCTAAAGAACCTCTAAAAAATAAAACTAAAATAAAATTTAAAAGCTAAAATCCCAAAAAAGTCCGATATAAAAAGAAAACAATGAAATAATCCCCGTCAAACTTTGAGTTTGGCGGGGATTATTTCATTGTAACCCTTATTTCAACAAACCGTTGTCGGTGGTGATGACTTCAGGCGCACGTTCAAAGAGGAATTCGCCGTCACGGACGGAGCAGGCAACAGAAACACGGTTGCAGACTGCTTCAAATTCGCCTTTGGCATTGAGCACGATAAAGTTGGCCGGTTTACCGGCTTCGATGCCGTAGCTGTCAAGGATGTTCAGGGTGCGGGCGCCGTTGACAGTGATGAGGTCAAGGGAGTTGCTGATCTCTTCGATGCTCATCATCTGCGCGATATGGATACCGGCGTCGAGGATATTCATCAGATTGCCGTTGCCGACCGGATACCAGGGATCGCTCATGGAGTCCTGGGCGAAGCAGACGTTGATGCCGGCTTCATTCAGTTCTTTGACGCGGGTCAGGCCGCGGCGTTTGGGATAGCTGTCAAAACGTCCCTGTAAGTGGATGTTTTCTGTCGGGCAGGAAATGAAATTGACTTTGGAGAGCCCCAGCAATTTGAACAGCTTATAGGTGTAGGCGTTGTTGTAAGAGTGCATGGCGCAGGTATGGCTGGCGGTAGCTTTTTCGGCGATACCGCTGCGCAGTGCTTCTGCTGCCAGTACTTCGATGAAACGGGATTGATCGTCGTCGGTCTCGTCGCAGTGGATGTCGACCATTTTATCGTATTTAACAGCCAGTTCAAAGGCTTTTTGTACGCTTTTGACGCCGTCCTCACGGGTATATTCAAAGTGGGGGATGGCACCGACCAGGTCAGCGCCCATGGTGAGGGCTTCTTCAACTAATTTGTCGCCGCCCGGATAAGCGTACATGCCTTCCTGTGGGAAAGCGATGATCTGCAGGGTGCAGGTATCTTTTACTTCATCACGCAGTTCCAGCATGGCCTGCAAAGCAGTGAGCTTGGGATCGGTCACATCAACGTGGGTGCGGATATATTGTACGCCGGTGAGGATCTCCTGTTTCATGGCCTGGCGGGCGCGTTCTTTGATTTCTTCTTTGGTAAGGTTGCCTTTGGTTTCAGACCAGCGTTGGATGCCTTCAAATAAAGAGCCGGTTTTGTTGGCGGCTGCCGGATTGAGAGCGGTGAAAACGTAATCCAGATGGATGTGGGGATCTACATAAGGCGGTACGGCAAGTTTGCCTTCCAGGTCGACAACTTTGTCGGCTTTTACTTTGGCAGCAAGGCCGGGGCCGATCTCTTTGAATTTACCGTCTACGATATACAGGTCCTGCAGGCCGTCCTGGCCTTTTAATTTAACATTGGTGAATAATGTGCTTTTCATTAGAAAGTCTCCTTTACAAATTTAAGTTTTGTGGCGGAGGAGCTTTGTAACGAAAACTCTTGTCGCAATCAGTATAGCAAGTGAAAGACTAAAAAGCACTGGACGAATGATACAAAAAATACTGAAGTGGCTTGTGCAGAAAATGCACTGGCAGGCAGGGACGTTTTTGGCTTTTTTGTACGTTGTGTACAAGGTTGCGGCGGGAGTATACTGAAAGCACAGTAAAGCTAGCTGCTGCACAAAAAACACACGGCCCGGGGACAGGGCGAAAACTCTTAGTCAAAGCAAATAAGTTCCCTTAATAATGCGGCGCAGCCGCAGTTCACAGGTACCCCGCAATAAATCTTCCTTAAATTAACAGTAAGGCGCAGGACACTGCGCGTCAGGAACCGGTACAGTAATGACGAAATATTACAATCTAAACATTAAAAAGGAGCGATGAATCATGATTAGAATGAACGAAATGACCTGGATGGAATTTAAAGCAAAAATCGATGAAGGCGCGATCACTATCCTGCCGATCGGCGCCTGCGAACAGCATGGCCCGCATCTGCCGCTGTGCGTTGATACGGTTCTGGCCAACGGCTTTGCCGAAAGACTGGCGGAACGTGTGGGCGGTATGGTTGCTCCGACTATCAACTATGGTTATAAATCCAAACCTCTCTCCGGCGGCGGTCCTTTGTTCCCCGGAACTGTAGATTTGAACGGTGAGACTCTGATCCGTTTGACTTATGATGTTCTGGAAGAGCTGATCAAAGACGGCGTGAAAAAAATCATGGTCCTCAGCTGCCACTTTGAAAACGAAGCTTTTGTCTGCGAAGCAGTTGACCTGATCGCGCAGAAATACGGTGAACAGGCTAAGATCCTGATCGCTAACTGGTGGGACCCGATGCCGTTAGAGATCATTGATAAAGTATTTGACGAAGTGCCGTTCCCGGGCTGGGCTTTTGAGCATGCTGCCGTTACCGAAACTTCTTTGATGATGGCTTTTGCACCCGAGCTGGTGCATGAGGACAGAATGGTAGACACTCAGGGTGCAACTCCCTGCCCGTACCATATCTATCCTGTGCCTAAAGACGCAGTACCGCCGACCGGCGTTCTTGCTCCGGCGCGTTCTTCCTCTGCCGCCCGCGGCCAGCTGATCATTGACAGTGTTTTGGACGAACTGGTCAAGATCTGCGATAAAGAATTTTAATTCCGGTATTTGACGGAGCGGCCGTTGCCGCTTCGTCTCTCATAAAGGAGAATCATCATGGCTAATACAAGTACCAGGGGTATTTTACTGACGATGCTGTCGGCAGTTACCTTCGGCTTTGCCTTCACCTTAGGGCCGATGACCTATGGCGAAGCCGGCAGTAATCCGGTGACCCTGACCTTTTTACGTAATTTTTTGAGCCTGCCGGTGCTGCTGGCGATCCTTTGGTATCAGGGCGTGTCCCTGCGCGTCAGCGCCAAAGAATTGTGGAGCCTGACTGTTTTAGGCGGGATCGGCAACGCTGTCACTACGCTGATGCTGTTCATTGCGTTTTCACTGATCGACGTAGGCGTAGCGACAACGATCCATTTCATTTATCCTGTTTTTGTAACTATCGGCTGCGTGCTTTTTTATAAAGAACGCCTGGGTCTGCAGAAGTTTATCGCGCTTTTGATCGCTACTGCCGGCATCGCCTGCTTCTTTCTGGGCGTGGATATGAGCGCCGGTTTCAGCGGCGGCACTTTCCTGGGGCTCTTTTTGGCAGTTGCTTCCGGCGTTACTTATGCCTTTTACATCATTTACATGGACAAGAGCGGTTTAAAAAACCAGCCTGTTTTTAAGATTTCCTTTTATGTAGCGCTGATGTCCTCGATCGCTATGGGGATCTTCGGCATGGGCACGGGCGAATTGACTTTGACGACGCTGACGCCGCAGGCCTGGTTCATTTCTACGGTCTTTGCCCTGCTGTGTACCGTCGTGGCACTGTCGCTGCTGCAAATAGGCATCAAGCATGTCGGCGCGTCTACCGCCGCTATTTTGACTACCTTCGAGCCGATCACCAGTATTATCTGCGGCGTGCTGCTGCTGGGTGAAACGGTGACCATGATCAAGATCGTGGCCTGCGCCCTGATTATGACCGGCGTAGTTACCTTATCTCTGGCCAAACAAAAAAAGCCTCCCGAAGAGGTCGTTACCGTTCCGGAAGGCTGATCTTACATCTTAAATTTGAGCAAACTTACAAATCCTCCTATAAATAAAACATGGAAAAGCACCGGACGACTACTGCTTGGGGTCCGGTGCTTTTCTGTTTTATTCGTCAAGGTAATCTTTAGCCACGATACTGTTCAGCAGGTCAAGCCGCACCAGCGCGTCGTCGATATCGCGTCCCAGCAGGTCCCTGATTTGGTTGAGGCGGTATAAAAGCGTGTTGCGGTGAATAAAAAGCGCCTGTGAGGTTTTAACGAGGCTGCCGTTGCAGTATAAATACTGACGCAGGGTCTCCAGCAGCTCCGAGTTGTTTTTGCTGTCATGCTGCAGTAGCGCTCCGAGGTTGTAGCGGTAGTATTCGCGGATCTCTTCTTTGTCGTCGATCTTGAACAGCAGGCGGTATAAACCAAGTTTGGAATAGTAGACGATGTGCTCGCGGCGCTCCATTTTTTTCCAGAGCAGCAGGGCTTTCTGCGCTTCCTGATAGCTGGCTTTGATCTGTTCGATAGCGGTATAAGGGCGCCCGAAGCTGAGGTAGAGGTCGCTGCCGCTGTAGATCTGTTTTAAAAGTCCGTAAACCGTTTCCAGATAAGCCGCCGCTTCGGCTGCTTTTTCTGCCGTAGACGCGCTGGCAAGACAGATCACGTTGTTGCCGTAGACCAGGGTAGTGACGGGCAGCTGTTTTTCTTTACACAGGCTGCCAACGGAATGCTGCAGTTTATCTTCGATACTGTCGTGCCCGGCGTCTGTCAGTACCTCGCCGGCGGGATAGCTGACGTTGAAAACGGCGATAAATTTGTATTCCAGCAGCTTGATATCGTTGATAACTGCTGTGTCCAGCATTTGCCGGTAATCGACGTCGGAAGCGAAAAGCAGGCGTCCTAGAAAGTTTTTGGATTTTTTGATCTCAAATTTATCGCGCATGATCAGGTCAGTGATCTCGCGCGTCACATCGATCAGCTTCACGTCCCAGGGCATTTCAAAAAGCGGGAAATCCGCCGCATCGGCCTGGGACAGCAGCTCTTCCGGAATAGCGTTGATATATTCATTACCAACCAGGATGACGAGCCCGGCCAGTTTTTTCTGGATACATTCTAAGATAAGGTCTTTCAGCTTATCGGCGCTGTGGGCGATGCCGGTAATAAACAGCAGCTCGCCTCCGTGCACCCATTGGGAGACACTGGAGGTCTGCCCTACATAGGGCCAGGTGACTGTGCGGTCGAGGCCGTTTTGTCCGGCCACCAGCTTGATACGCTCAAAGTATTTTAAAGGCAGTAGATCCTGACAGGTAACAGACATAATAGACCTCCCGGCATAATTGTACTAGTTTTATTATACCAAATTTACGACCCGGGCAGCAGGAAATTTTAGCTGGGCGCATAAAGAGCAGACTGCTGCGGCGTAAGCTTCAGACAGGGTTATGATCAGAGTTTAATAAGGGGGCAGGCGACTTTAAGAAAGTGAATAAGCCCTGCGGAACAATAAAAACAGACTGTGCCGGAAATATTCCGGCACAGTCTGTTTTTGGTCTGCGGACAGGGAATGTGTATCTTGAAAAAACAAAACTTGATTAGGGGGGGACATATGATATGATGAAATCGAGAAAATGACAGCCATCATCACAGCAGATAATCTGCGGTGCTCAGGCAGTAGCCTTTGCCGTGTATGGTAATGATGCGTACTTTTGTATCGTCGTTCAGCCCCAGCTTACGGCGCAGCTTGCTCAAATGCATCTGCAGGCCGCGGCTGGTATGTTTCAGTTCGCCGCTGGCCCATAACCGCTGATACATTTCTTCAGTGGCGACTGTTTTATTGACATTCTGCGCCAGCAAAAGCAGCAGGTTATATTCGCTGTGGGTCAGGTTGACGATAGTGCCGTTCAGCAGGACCCGGTTGCTTTTGGTATAGATTTTGATATTGCCGATGTCGATAGTGGCATGCAGCTCATTGAAGGGGATCTGATAGCATTTTTTCAAGATGGAAAACAGCCGGTAATAAAATTCCCTGCTGCCGCAGGGCAATCTGATGAAGGTAGTGGCGCCGTTTTGGTAAGCGGCGATAGCGGTATCTTCGTCAGGTCGGGCTGATACGGCTAGCAGCGGCGTAGTTTTGGTAAGGGTGTAAAAAGTTTTTATTTCTTCAGCATCAGAAGTCGGACATTCGATGACCAGAGCAGCAGGATTTAACAAGTAAAATTTCTGTACGGCATCGGCATAGTCCATTACAAAAATAAATTTTGCTTCAAAAAAAGTGCTGTAGATAAATAATTCGCTGAAAGTTTTAGTCATCTTTGGTGTGCAGATGGTCAGTATTGTAAGCATGATAGCGCTCCCTCTCTGTAAAACTGCAAAAACACAAAAATAAAAACTAAATTCTCTACGCACTAATGATAGCATTTACATTATGTTTAATACAAGTGGTATTTCAGAAAGAAAGATGTAAATAAAAAATTTACAAAGTGGAAAAATATTTCTAATATAATGGTTTTAAAAGGGTATTTGTTTAACTTATATGTTTTGAGAAAATAAAATGGGGGCGGTAAAAGATGAATGGGAAATATTTGGAAAAGGCACTGCGGTTGGCGCTGGTGACAGGACTTGCCGGTATAACTCTGACAGCGTCGGCACAGACTCCGCCGGCTGCTCCTCCCAGCGGTTATAATGACGCCGGGGTACAGCTCAATCGTACCAGGGAATATCTGGAACGCGAGCAGATCGCCAGAAGGATCCAGGAGGAGCGGGAGAAGCAGCGCAGTGAAGTGGAAGAAGCCAAAGAAGGCGAACAGGCGGAAGCATCGGATAAAATACTGTTTGTTTTGAAAAAAGTAGTCGTTGATGCTTCGCAGGTCCTGGACAATAACGCTGTAGAGGCGATTACGGCCAAATATGTCGGGCGGGAGGTCTCTCTGCAGAAGCTCAATACCATGGTCGCCGAGATCAATAAGCTTTACGAGGATAAAGGCTATCTGACCTGCAGGGCCGTTCTGCCACCGCAGACGATCAAGGATGGTATCGTCCACATCAGCCTGGTGGAAGGGCGTACCGGTAAGCTGATCATCGAGGGGAACAAATCGACAGGCAGTAAATATATCAAAAACCGCCTGCGGCTGACCGAAGGCGAAATAAACAATATCCATACTTTAAATAAAGATATGCTGCGATTCAATGGCACTAACGACGTGCAGCTGCGTATTTTCATGCAGGCCGGCGAGGAGGCTGGGACCACTGATTATGTGATCACCGCCTATGAGCCGAAGCAGCATAATTTTACGGTATATTCGGATAACGCCGGCAGCGACAGCAGCGGCCTATGGCGCGGCGGGCTCTTTTATACCAATAAGAGCCTGACGGGCAACCGGGATCAGCTGATGCTGAGTGGGATCTTTTCCAAAGGCACGAAATCAGGCAGCTTTGCCTATACCACGCCTGTAGGGCGCAGCGGCACCAAATTAGGGGTGCAGTACAGCGCCAACAGTGTGCATATCATCGACGGCGAGCTGGAGCCGATGAATGTCAGGGGCCATTCTACTGCGTATGGCGTTTCGCTGACGCAGCCTTTGATAGTTACGGAAAACATCAAAACTGACATCGCGCTGGAATACAGCCGGCAGAATTCACAGACGGATTTTCTGGGTATCCACTGGGTGGACGATACGATCAGCGGCTATACGGCTTCCTTCAGTATGATGAATTACGGCAGGAGCTCGGTGATTTATCAGAAACACGGTTACCGGTTCGGTGACTGGGAAAATATTGACGGCGGTTCCAAAAATTTCGGCAAATACCAGTTCAACGGACTGTACCAGAAGCTGTATGCCGGCGGGCAGATGCTGTCGGGCAGATTGGACGCCCAGTTCAGCAGTACTGATTATCTGCCGTCGGCCGAACAGTTTTATATCGGCGGCGCTTATAGCGTCCGTGGTTATAAAGAGAGTCTGCTGGGCGGTGACCATGGCTGGTCGGCAAGTGTGGAATATGCCGTACCCATAGCTAAGGCGACTTCTTTGTTTACGTTTTTTGATTACGGCGCAGTCTATGGCGACAGCGCTTTTGACGATCATATCCTTGCCGGTACGGGCATCGGCATCAAAGCGACGATAGCGCAGAATTTTTACAGCAGTCTGACGTTGGGTATACCGCTGCGGCGGGAGCTGAACGGTACCGAAGCCGGCAAAACACGGCTGCATTTTATGTTTAACGGACAGTTTTAGGAAGGAGCAGGACAATGAGTAAGCAAAGACAGATCAGGAGGAGCAACGAAAAACTGAAAAACAAACAGTCCGAGATCATAGCAGAAAAAAAGCCGCATCTGGCAAGGCGGATCATTTCGGCTGTTACGGCTATGGGCATTTTTGCCAATCCGCTGGCTGCTTCGGCGCAGATCCTTGCGGGTGCTGATTTTACCAAGGTTACAAGCAACGGCAGCGTCATCGACATCGAAACCAAGAAGATCATTGACCGTACAGGCGTCAATATTTTTAAGGAGTTCGATTTGAACGCCAATCAGATCGCCAATATGTATTTCGGCGACAAGGCCAACAGTAACCAGGCTGATAATCTGGTCAACTTTGTCAACAGCCATATCGATGTCAACGGTACAGTAAACGCGATCAGGGACAATAAGATCGGCGGCAATCTGTATTTTCTGAGTAAGGACGGCATGGCAGTAGGCAGCAGCGGCGTGATCAATACGGGCGCACTGCATGTTATGACACCTACGGCGGCACAGATGACGGCAATGCAGAACGTGTTGTCGACCGGTACTACGGAAAACCAGAAGGCACAGCTGGAGCTGCTGCGCAACAGCCCGGCACAGATCCCCCTGAACCCCAGCGGGACGATCACGGTCTTAGGTAAGGTCAACGCCACCAATAAGATTGATCTGCGCGCAGCTAATATCCTTGTGGGTATCGACGGCAGCGGCGTGGTCGACAAAACTGCTGCCCTGCGTACAGGCGTGGTCGATTTTACTGATCTGGTCAATATCAAGGGCAACGGCGGCGAGATCCAATCGGGTCTGACCGGCAATCTGACGGCGACTATGGATGCGGGCAGCGGTGATATCATACTGAAGGCTTCCGCCGATGCGGGGACGAAAAGACTGGCTGACGGCGCGCCTGACTTTATTAAAGACAAGCTGGATGGACTGGCTGACGAGTTCACTTACAGGGATATCTCGGCTACGGTCAAAAATTATGGCACGATCGACGCCGCAGGCGGCGTGGAAATATCGGCTACGGCTGCAAATGGTAAAAGGACGGATACTACTGACGCAGATCCCGGCAGTCTGGCTAAAGTAACGGCTGCAGTGGATCTGGCGGGCAATGTCAGCAGCGTGAAAGATGTCAATGTAAGCGCCAGCGCTAAAAATGAATACGTTGATGAGGACGGACTGGTGCATAAAGCATCGGTATTGGGGCTGGGAGCAGCTACGCCGCTCACCGGCGATGTGGCGTTTGCCGTGCTGGATACGGCGGCCACAGTCAATATCGGTGCGGAAGCTACAGTCAACAGCAGTAACGGCAATGTGTCTGTCAGCGCTGAAAGCACTACGCTGGCGGCAACGCAGGCTTCTGCCACGGGCTATAAATATGCCAGCCTGGGCGGACAAAAGGGTACTTATGTCCCGGCCGGAGCAGTAGTATATACGGAAGCGTCTAATAAGGCTACGGTCAATGTGGACGGTAAGCTGACCGCTGCCGGTGACGTTGACGTGGCAGCCAAGGCAGATCTTAAGATCGACGCCGTGGACAATCTGGCAGTCAAGGGCGGCAACGCCAATCAGGTCGTGGTCGGCGTCATGGTTACCAACGGCGACAATGCGGCGCAGGTCAATATCAATAAAAATCAGGCGGCGGGATATGAGCAGGCGCTGACGGCTGGTAAGGACGTCAATGTCAAAGCCGAAGCCCTGAACGACCTGAATTCGGAAGAAAATGTGTCGGGGGCTGATGCTTCCGCACTGGTGACTGCTGTCAATGTCACCAATTATAACAGCAGTGCCGGCGTGAACGTAGACCGTTCACTGCTGGCGGGCAATGACCTTAATGTAAGTGCCGCTGATATTTTTACCAATAATACTGTCAGCAGCAATAATAAGATCGGTTCGGGCAAATACGTCGTCAAAGCGACGGAAACGCTGGAGCAGGTGGGCGCTACAGACGCCATGAAGGCTGTCGGCGGGAAGATCAAGGACGCCTTATTCAAAAAAGACGGCGACCAGGGCGGCGAGGAGCTGACTTATGAAGGCATCAAGCTGTCTGATTTCCTGAAGGCCGGCGCTACGGTAGCGGTAGTCAATGAAAAGAATAACGCCTCTGTCAATATCGGTTCAGAGGCTGGTTTGACGGCGCAAACCGGGCAGATCACGCTGGATGCTAAAATGCAGATGGACGATATCCATATGACGGCCAGCGGCGCCAGCAATTCCTACACCAAAGAACAGGGCGGCGGTATCGTCGGCAATGCGTCGGTACTGGTCACTAATCTGGAAAATCAGGCCACTGTGACGGTAGCTGACCGCAGCGATGCTAAAATTGCCGACGCGGCTATCAGCGGCGCTAAAGGCGTGACTATCAGCAGTCAGGTCAAAATAGACTATAACCGTGTGCAGAAGATGGTCGACGCTGTCAAGGATGCGGCTGCCAATATCGAAGCCGGTTTCAGCGGTCTGGGCGGCAGTATCAGCAGCGACTGGCAGAATCTGCTGGATGCCGTCAAAGCTAAAGCGAAGGCTTTGGAAGCGGCAGTAGGGACATTCTCAGCCGATGAGACCCTGCTGACGAGCGACGATGGCATACTGGAGGCGGCAGGACCCTTTACTGCGGCCAAAGAATTGCTGGCGGCTTTGGACACTCTGAACGAGCAGATCGCGGCGGCGGAAAAAGATCCGGCGCAGCAGACCACAGCAGCTCAGCTGAAACAGGCTGTATCAGGCCTGAGCGACGTAGTGGTGAATGCCGTGGCCTTTGCCGATCCCAATAATTATGCCAATTTCGGGGCGGTCTCCAATGCCAAGGGCGATGATGGTTCCGGCCAGGGCACAGGCACGCAGGCAACTGTCGCGGGTACTGTGATGGTAACGAACGTCAAAAATAACAGTAAGGTTTTGCTGGGTAATAATGTAAAGATCGATTCCCAGGGCACGGTAGAGGTCGGGGCTGAAAATATGATGAAAGATGTCAGCCTGGCCGGTGTAACTGCGTCTATTTTCAATAATGCGGGCGGTAACAGCTCGATGGGCGCTACAGTCAATATCGGTAACTTTGATACCAATACGGTCGCTGCTGTGGGCGAAGGCTCGCAGATCAGCGGCGGCGAGATCAATATCACCGGCAGCAATACTATCGACCATGTGGCGGTAGCTGCCAGCGCCGGTAAAGGCGCTTCCGGCGAATCAGGCGGTTCGGGCGTGACGCTGAACGGTATGGTCTCGGTGATCAGCGGCGACAGCAAAGTACTGACGATCGTCGATGACGAAGCTTCGCTGACTGCTTCTAAAAACAGCAGCGGTGCGGATACGACCAGCGGCACAGTCACCATCAGCGGCCATAATGATACCAGTCTGGTCAATGTGGCCGGCGGCCTGGCTATGACTGAGTCTAACGGCGCCGTAGGGGCCGCTGTGGCCGTCAATGATTTTGCGGTGCAGAATATTGCCGGCGTCGGTGACGTCTATGGTTTCAGCGCCGAGATCTTCGGCGAGGATAATGACGAATTAACAGGCGGCGACGGTTATACTACGGCCTATACGGCGACCGGCGACCAGAAAAAAGCCGCAGCGATCACTGCTTACGGGCTGAACGTGGAAGCCGTTACCGACGGCACGATCAATACCGTCAGTGTGGCCGGCAGCGTTTCTAAAAATGACAGCTCGGGCGAGCAGGGCTTCTTCGGCAAGCTGGGCGATAAAATGAACGGCCTTACTGATAAGGTGCTGGGCAAAGACGGCCTGGTGGGCAAAGCCGGGTCGATATTTGCCGATAAGCTCAATGGCGACGGCAGTTCTTCATCGGCTGTCGACGACGCTTTCAACGCCAACGGTACGGAACAGGGCGGCGGCCAGCTGCATATCAACCGTGATAATCAGGGCGGCGGCAATGGTGCTATGCCGGAGTTCAGTATCGCCGGTTCGGGCAGTGTTTCTGTCAACAGTCTGGACAATGCTACCAAAGCCGTAGTCGATAATTCCGTCATCACTTTGAATGACGGTGATCTGAGCGTCGTCGGCAAGGATAACGCTTTTGTCGGCGCTTACAGCGGCGCGGCGGCTATCGTCTGGAAATCCAGCGGCGACAGCGGCGCTCAGGGCAAGAGCGCGGCTTTAGCAGGCGCGGCGGCGGTCAATGATCTGGATAATACTATCAGCGCCGTCATTTCTAACAGTAATATCAGCAATGCGGGCAAGATCGATGTGCTGGGCTTGAGCGGCGGTACTACTATCGCGGCCGGCCTGGGTATGGAAATATCGAAAAATGAAGGCGGTAGCGGCACAGGCGGCGCCGCAGTTTCAGTCAATCTGATCGACCGCACTGTCAATGCTTTGATGGAAGATAATACTGTCGATAAGGCTGAGGCCATCGACGTTACCGGCTATCAGAGCGATGTGCAGGTAACAGGCGGGATGCAGGTAGCTGCAGGCAATCAGGGCAAGGCGCTGGGCGCTTCGGTAGCTATTGCTTCCCTGAATAATACCGTCAACGCCGGGATCAAAGGCACCGGCAAGACCGGAGCTGCTTATACAGATATCGGCAATGTGGAAGTACATGCTTTGACTGCGCTGACCGCTGTAACGGCGGCAGTGTCGGCTGGCGCGACTAAAACCAGTTCCAGCGACGGCGTCAGCGTCGATATCCAGGGCGCGGGCGTTTATAACGGCGTCAGCAACCAGGTCAACGCTTATATCGACAGCGCTAATATCCAGACGGTGGAAAATGGCTCTGTGCGGGTACGGGCGATGGATACCAATACCAAAGATGCAGGCGTGTACCAGGAGCTGTTGGCCAAGGGCGCAAGCAGCAAAGAGCAGGAGCTGGCCAAAACCAGTTCCCTGATCGATACGAAAGGCAATTCTTATTATGACGGTCTGGATACCAGTATGACCGATGACGGTACAGGCGATGGAACGCTGGACATGAACAGTGTCGGCAGCCATGGCAGCACTATCGTCACGGCGGCCGCAGGCGTGGCCGTAACTAACGGCGATGCGGCAGTGGGTGCTTCGGTGGCCGTCAGCGATATCCAAAACAATTTCACAGCGAAGATCACAGATTCTGCCATTACTGCTGAAAATGTGGAAGCGCAGGCCAATTCTGATACTTTGCTGGTCGGTGTGGCCGGCGGTGTCGCCGTAGGCAATAAGCTGGGCGGCATTGGCAATGTTTCCTGGCAGAATATCGATAATGCGGCTACGGCCACGATCAGCGGTTCGGAGATCAACGCTCAGAACGTGGGCGCACGGGCTGTGAATACTGCGGCAATGATCAACGTGGCCGGCCAGATCGCCGGCGGTAAGAGCGCTGTAGGGGCAGGTTTGGGCTACAGCGGCCTGAGCAATGTCACAGGAGCGTATCTGCGGGACAACGTTATTGATAAAAGGGCGGCTGATACAGACGGCGTCAATGTTTACGCCAATGCGGCCAACGGCAATAAAATGTATACGGTGGGCGCCAGCCTGGCGGCAGCTACAGAAGGCGCTGCCATTACCGGCACAGTGGTGCTGACGAGAGCAGACGGACAAACTGACGCTGTCATCAGCGATTCGCAGATAGACAATGCGCAGCAGGTGGACGTTAAAGCGGCTGACACTACCTATACCTATACGGTGATGGGTAATGTAGCGGCAGGCTCTAAGGTCGGTGTGGGTGCAGGCGTGGCCTATACGGATATCGGCGGCAGCTCCGGCGATCCGGATAAGGCCGGCCAGATCACCAGGGCGCAGATCAAAAATACTAAGATCGCAACCCAGGATGCGGCGGCTGTCAACGTCAGCGCCAATGACAGTTCTAAAGTGCTGAATGTGGCCGTAGGCGTAGGCGGAGCCGGCAATGTAGCTGTGCAGGGTGCTGCCTCGACGGCTTTGATCAATAAACAGATCCAGGCTTCGATAGAAGCCACGGATATCGATAAAGACGAAGCCGATGCGGCTAAAGCCAGTGTGACCGTAAAAGCGGATGCAGACAGCAAGATCTTCAATACAGCCGTGGTAGCGGCAGGCGCAGGGACAGTTGCAGTCGGGGCCGGCGTGGCGGTAAACAGGATCGTGCAGCAGACCGAGGCCGAGGTGCTGGGCGGGACGATGAATATACGCGGTCTGGACGTGCGCGCTGTGGCTGCGCCCAGGATAGAAACCATCGGCGTCGGTGGAGCGATCGGCGGCAATGTGGGCGTTACCGGTTCGGTAGCCGTCAACATGATCAAAAATGACGCCACTGCCCATATCGGGTCGGGAGCGGTGATCACGGCTGACGGCAGCGTCGGCGTAGTGGCCCAGAGCGATGAGCAGATAGCCAATTATGCAGGCAGCGTCAGCGGTGGCGGTACGGCGGCAGTCGGCGTTTCGACCAGCGTCAACCAGATCTCCGGCACAACGTCGGCCTCGATCGGTGAAAGCGGCGCTGACAAGACCCGGGTTACGGCTAAAGGCAATGACAGCGGTATCACTACTTATGGTACGGTCGCTGACAGCCAGATCCATGATACGCTGATCGATGATGAAACTGTAGCGATCAATTCCCATATCGAACGGACTAAGTCGACGCAGAAGGGCATCGTGGTCGACGCTTCTTCGACGCGCGATCTGAAATCCTTCCTGGTGAATGCCAGCGGCGGGATGTATGCCGGTGTGGCGGCAACAGTCAATGTAAATATGATCGAAGGCGCTACCAGCGCCAAAATCACTAACGCTGTTTTGAACGGCGGCCTGAGCGGCAGCGGCAGCCGGGCGGATGTCAGCGTCCGTGCCGGTGATTATTCCAACAGCTCCGGCTTTGTGGGCTCGGCCGGGATCGGGATCGAAGGAGCCGGGATCGGCGCAGGCTCGGATACCAATACTGTCAGCCGCAATGTCACGGCGGAGATCGATGACAGCGAGATCAGGGCGCAGGCGCTGAAGGTACAGGCCGAAGGCAAGCAGGGTATTTCCTCGTTTACTATCGGCGCAGGAGCGGCCGGTATCGGTGCAGGCGTAGCCGGCGTGGTCACGGTCAGTGAGATCAACAGTAAGACGAAGGCGGCTTTGTCCGCTTCCGATGCGGATGTCACAACACTTGATGTTGGGGCCAACCATCTGGCACGCACAAATGCCGGTAATATCTCGGTCGGCGGCGCCGCCGTTGGCGCTGGGGTCGGGTTATCCGTAGGCGTGCTGAAGGATGATTCGGAGACAGAAGCCGTAATTGCAAATAGTAAAGTTACAAGCAGCGGCGATCAGAAGCTGACTGCCACCAATAAAACGACTGTGACCTCCGGCATCACCGCCACTGGCATTGCCGGTTTGGGCGCTGGTGTGGCCGGCGCGGCCTCCGTCAATAATATCAATGGCAGAGTGAGCACGGATATCAGTGGTTCTACACTTACTTCTACCGGCGGCGCGATCACCTCGGCGGCTAAGAACACGATCGGGCTCGATGCCTATACCGGCGGCAATGCCGGCGGCGTCGGCGGCGTCGGCGCCAGTGTGACTGTCAATACTATCGACAGCACTGTGCAGAGCAACGTGACGAACAGTGATTTAACGGCTGCGAAGGATATCACGGTCACGGCCGAAGAGATCCGCGACATCAGCCAGCTGGCTACCAATGCGGCACTCGGCGGCGCAGCTGTGGGCGGCAATATCATCATTACCAACGCCGGGAAGGCTTTGGATGGCAGTGATGAAAATGAAAGGGCGGCCCTGGCTCAGCTGGATGAAGCCAATGGTGTCTACGGCGAAACGGATATGCTGGGCTTTGCCGGCAGTCTGGGCGCGTTGAAGAAAGGCGGCATCAATGCCGGCAGCGATACAGTTGCTGTAGGCGCGGGCAAGGGCGGCGGTAAGGATTCCCAGATCTCCGCCAACATCAACGGCGGCAGTTTGACGGCGCAGGGCAAGCTGGCCGTGACTGCTAAAGAAACTGATAATATCAGCATGACCGGCGGCAGCGGTTCCTTAGGAGCGGCCGCAGTCAATGCCGGTGTGGGCATCGTCAATGTCAACCGCAATCTGGCGGTCAATATCAATAATACCAGGCTCAGCGGTACGGAAATAAAAGCCGGCAGCGAGATCAACGGCAAAACGCAGCTGAACATGTATCAGGGCAGCGGCGGCCTGCTTGGCGTCAATGCGGCTTACGGACGGGTGAGCACTGCGGGTACTAATACCGTTAATATCAGCGGCAGTACTTTGACGGCGACCCAAAAAGACATAGCTGTGACTGCTGCTGACAGCAGCAGCGCTTCGGTCAATGCGGTCGGCCTGACGGCCGGTGTAGCAGCGGCCGGCGTGATCGTGGCGCAGGCTGAAAACAGCAGTGCGCTCAATATCAAGGTGGCCGGCAGTGACTTGACAGCTGAGGAGAACGTTGAGATCAATGCTGAACGCAAGGCGAGAAATGCCGACGGCAGTGAAAAGGCTTATTCGTTAGAGGCCAGCGCTATGGCAGGCAGCGGCGGTCTGGTATTTGCCGGGGCCGGCGTCAGCGCGCAGGCCAGTGAAAACGGCGAGGTCAATATAGCTGTGACCAGCGGCAATAACCTGACGGCAGGTAAAGCTGTCGATATCGCCGCGCTCAACGCGCCCTCAGTCAAAGCGGTCACCGGCGCGCTCAGCGGCAGTCTGCTGGCTTCAGCAGCTGTAACGGTGGCGCAGGCTAATATCGGTACCGAGGCTAAACATTTAAAGACCAGTGTGACTATTGGTGATAATAATGTTTTGGCGGCTGAGACGATCAGCGTGAAGGCAGAGGCTAATGCCAAACAGGATGTGGATATGCAGGCGTTAAGTATCAGCGCATCGCCCTTCCCCGGCGGCGCGGCCCAGATCAACAGCGGCGGCAGTTCTATCTACAGTGATGTGACTGTGGATGCCGGCAGCAATACCTACAGGGGCAAGGCTCTGGGAGAGAATAATTACGGGGCTGCCGATCTGCTGATGGAGGCAGGCAACAGTGTGTCGCAGAAGGTACGGGCCAGCGGTATCAGCGCAGGTACGGCCTTTGCTACAGGCACTAACCTTGCCGCTACGCAGGCTGTTTTAACGACGAAGGTCACAGCGGCAGGCAGTAAGGCAGGCAGTCATATCAACGATCTGACCGTTAATGCGAAGAGCTATGCCGCTATCGACAGCGAGGCCAACGGCTATGGCGGCGCTTTGATCGATATCAGTCCTTATGCAGCCAAGGTGGAAAATGAGTATCGCGCCGATACTGATGTGGAATTGAGCGGGGACTGGACTACGGACGGCACTGTTACTGCAGGCGCGATCAATGGCAGTGATATCGATCTGCATGCGGACGCAGTGCGTGCGGCTGTTATTGGCGGCAGCGGTGTCTGGCTTAAAAACGATGTCAGCAATGCTGCCAATGTGGCTGTAAAAGATGCGAAGATCACAAGTAACGGGGCCCAGGTTTATACGGCCCAGAATAATGTGGATCATACAGGGAAAATTGACGCCAGCGGCTATGGCGGCGTGAATGTCAATGCCTCCGACCTGAACGATGCGTTTGCGTTTACGGCGGGGGTCACGGTAGATAAGAGTGAACTGACCGCTCTCGGCAACAGCGGTTCGATCACGGCGCAGGCTTTGACGCAGGGTACCATCAACAGTACTAACAGCTTGAAGTCAGCCGGGTTGGTCCCTGTTTCCTTAGCGGCCAGCAAGCATAAACTGGTCTATGATAATAGTGTCGATATTACTGGTTCGACGCTGAAAACGTCGAAAAAGGACCAGGATATCACCCTGGCGGCCAGCGATGACACCGAAGTCAGACTGGAAACTATCGCCGATACACAGGGCGGCGCTGTCGGCGCGGCTTCGGCCAGGGCCGAAAACGAACTGGCGCGCAGCAATAAGCTGAAGGTTGACGGAAATTCTTATCTGGAAAGCACTAACGATGTCAACCTGTATGCCGGTGCCAACAGCGGCGGCATCAATTCGTCGCTGGGTCTGGAAGTACTGGCGGACGCCTATAATAAGACGGTGATCCCCGTTTATACCGCACCCAGCGTCAGAAATACGATGACGCAGAATAATCAGGTCGAGATCGCTGGCGATGTCGGCAGTGTGCGCCATGTCAATGTCAAAGCAGGCAAAGGTACGACGACGGTCACTGAATCGGCCCGCGAGTATAATATTTATACGGGTACGGGCGGCAGCGGTTCGGTTGCTTCTACTGCTTTAGGCGAGACTATCGGCAGCGAAACTGCTGATAATCATGTCAATGTGACCGGTTCGGTCAAATCGGGTATCCATAATAAGCTGGAAGTCGATATCAGCGGCGCTACCGCGATCACTGCTCCGACATATGACGATAATGGTAATATGCTGACCCCGGGCAGCGTCAGCTACGGCGGCATTACAATTACGGTAGGCGATGGTGCTGACTGGTTTGATAAAGACGGCATTACTCCGGCAGAGATGATCATCGGCAACGGTCTGCTGGCCCGTTATAAAGAAGTCAGCGGACTGATGCAGGAGTACCAGGTGGATTCGGACGAATATAAAGCTTACAAAAATGAACTGAGCAATATCGTACTGGAAATGAGAAAAGCAGGTATGGTCGCTTTGGATGTAAACGGTAATCAGACGGATATCCCTGTGGACCAGATCAATGTTGCGGCGATCAAGCTGCCGGATATCGTGGTTTCAGGCGGCAATATCAATATCGATACCGATAAGCTGCAGGGCAGCGGCAAGCTGACAGCGCAGGGCGCGCCGCAGCTCACGGTAAATAACAGCAGCGACCTGTATCTGGCAGTCGGCGACCTGACGATCAAAGATGCCGGCGGCCAGCTGAAGTTCAATGGTTCTGACCTGAAGAACACCAGCAGCGGCAATAGCTTTACCGGTACGGTCAAAGCCGACGGATTGAGTACGGAGACGCCGAAGATCACGGTCAACAGCAATTCTCCTTCGGCATTTACAGATAATCCTTCGCCGCAGGCAGATATTGGTATTTTCGGCGATATCAGCAATACGGCCGGCGATATTATCATCAATAATGATAATTACAACGTGCTGGTACAGGGCAATATCAGCGGCCGCAATATCACGCTGTCGGCCGTCAACGGTTCGGTAACGCAGACCAGCAGCGAAGGTCTGGTCAATATCGGCGGCGACCCTGTCACCCGTTACCAGTTCAGTGATTCGGTAGCGAAAAAGATCCAGAATTACCTTTATGAGTTAGGTGAGGGCAAAACCTTTACTTTCAACAGCTATGACGAGTATGTCGACTGGCTGGTCGAGACGGTAGGCATCGATCGCAGCGAACTGAATTACACGCCGGACGAAAGCGCCGGTATCGTAGCAGGTGACAACGTTTATATCAGCGGGCTGAACGTGAATATCGGCGGTCTGGTACAAAGTGGCTACGGCAATTATTCGACAGAACTGTCTGCTGCCGACGCCAGTAAAGTGGCGTCCCTGGATGCCAGTTGGGCAGCCAACCAGCGGCCTTTGAGCGATAACGAGGTCATGGGCAATGATGCTTACTGCATCAACGGCGGCGGTAAGGTCTGGAACAGTACGACCAAGGTCTGGGATTATGAGGTCAAGGTTTATTACAATCCTTCGACCAAACAGCTGCTGACTGACAGCATCACGCCTAACGGCGGTAAGATCTATATCACCGGTAAAATTTCCAGCACCGGCAACGGCCGGCTGATGGCGATGGACGGCGCTGCGGATATCGGTATCAATACGGTGGCCGTCGACCGTGCGGTCAAAGTCAATACGATCACTAATAATGATATCAGCGGGCTGATCAGTATTACTGATAAAAACACCAATAAGGTCACTGAATATATGAACGGCCAGCAGCGCAGTTATACAGTCGGTACGGCTGCAGACAAGCTGCCGGCATGGTCGTCTGGCGGCAGCAGCTATACCTATGATCCGCAAAGCGGACTGCAGTATCAGTGGACTGGCGGCGTTTCCGGCGAGACTACGAAAAAGTACAGCTACAGTGAAAAATTCCTGTTCTGGGGACTTTTGGATTACAGCAATACCGGCGATTTTGTAGACGGGCTGAACCGCGAAGGCAAAGAGTATCAATTTACCACTGATTCCGGCAGCGGCCAGAGTCTGGCTACCGGTTCGGTCATTACTACGGGCAACAACGGCACGCAGTTTACGATCAGCTCCAGCCATTATACGACTAATGAAGAGAAGCTTTCTGAAGTTACGGCTGATAAGCGGTATGACGGCACGGCCGGCAAGATCTTCGGCTATGGCACTACCTATTATTACTGGACGGGCAAGCAGGGTACGGCCAGCACCTCTACTTCCAGCCTGAAGGCTGATTATGGTATCAGTATCGGCTTCCTGGGCGATGGTAAAGGCAGCGGCAACATCAATGTCACCAGCAAGAACGATATGATCCTGGCCGGTAACATCAGCAACGCTACCGTTATCGATAACAACGGTAATTATAAGGGTCTGGGCAATGTGACCTTAAACAGCAATCAGGGTTCGGTCACGGCGCTGGGCAATGCCAAGATCAATTCTGACGATGTCAGGATCAACGCCAATACGGGTATCCAGGTGAACCATGCGGCTATCGGCGGCAGCGCCATGGTAAATGCCGCAACTAATAACGGCAATATCAACTTTATTTCCGACAAAGGCGATCTGAACATCGTCCGGCTGATGACCGGCGGCAATAATGCTATCAAGGCTGAGACCGGTAATATTTATCTGCAGGCTGACGGCGATATTCTTGATGCCGGCAGCGGCGGCTATACGGTCAAAGGCCAGCGTATCGATCTGGTGAGCAATACCGGCGGCATCGGTACTAAAGACAAGGCTTTGAAGGTGCTGGGCGGCAGCGAGCTGTTCAGCGGTGACAGTATGACCTCCAGTATCAATGCTTCGGCACAGGGCGACATCGTTTTAACGCAGACTGACGGCAATATGCGTCTGGGCACGATCGAAAGCGCTAACGGTGATGCGGTGCTGACAGTAGCCAACGGCAGCTTTGTTGATGCCTATAATGAAGAAAGCACCGGCCTGTCGGACAGCGCCGCTAAAGTCGACAGGTGGCTGGAAAACGGCCTTATCAGCAGTGCTGATGCCGATGACAGCAACAGTAAAGCGGCAGAAAAGGCTAAGGAAGAACGCTTGGCCGGACTTGATTCCCGGGCAGAGGCTCTGGCTGGCGGCGATACAGGTAAAGTGCAGGCTTACAAAGACGCCGCTCAGGCTTATGCCGACGACGCTGGTCTGCAGGCTGCCAAGGCTGCTTATATCGAGGCTATGCAAAAGGCTGACGGTATCAGCGATGCGACAGAAAAGACTGCGGCTATGAATGCGGCTTACAGCGAATATCAGCAGGCGCAGCAGGATTATTTTGCCGGTGCCGGCTATAATGCTGACGAGCAGAATCTGATCGCATCTTATGCAGAAGTGAGCACCAGCGATAATTATGGCTGGAGCAAGAACCAGCTGCTGTACGCTATCCAGGAGAGCGTTATCAACAGCAAGCCGGGACAGGTACAGACAGTTGCCAAAGCCAATGTAACGGCAAACAATATCATGCTCAATGCCGCTAACGGCGGTATCGGCGTCGATGCGGCGGACAAGGTCATCAGCTATGATGAACTGGGCAAGCTGGAAAACCTGCAGCTGTTGGCATCGGCCAAAGCCGGCGATCTGACCTGGAATGCGGAAACAAATACCGTTACTTTCAGGCAGCAGCGGGCGATCAATCTCCAGACCAGGGATCAGGGCGAGATCCATGCTGCCGGCCGTGATAATGTTTATCTGGCCGGGACGAAGGATACCGTGTTCAACATTGCCGGGATCAAGACCGAGCATGATATCAAACTGATGAGCGACAATGGCGTGCATATGATCGGCAATGGCCGGCTGGAAGGCGAGAATCTGATCATTTACGGCGGCAATGGCAGTATCGGCAGTGCGGATAAGCACATCGAAACGAAGATTTCCGGTACTCTTGATGCGAACAGCGCCAAATCCGTCTATCTGACGCAGCAAGATGGCGTTTTGACGATCCAGGCAGTAGCGGCAGGCGGAGAAGTCGTGCTTGATGCCGACGACGGTATGAAGATGTCTGCTGAAGAAGGCAAGGATATGGGTTATATCAGTGCCGGGACACAGATCACTTTAACTGCGGCTAAGGGCAGCATCGGCGTAGACGGTAATGGTGTCAGGATCCTCAACAATGGCGCCGTTATCAATGCCGACGCCGGCCAAGATATCTATCTGGACGGCAGGGAAAACGGCAATCTGGTCTTGGGTACGATCAGGACAGACGGTACGTTTACATTGAACAGTGCCGGTAATGTGAGCCTGGGCCGCGCCGAGGAACAGGACCATGAAGGCATAGTGACGGTGACCGGGGTCAAGGGCCAGGTAACGGCTGAGAACAACGGCGTCATCAAAGCGGTGAACATCGCTTTGGATCATGGCGGCGTTACTATCAATGGAGCTGCAGGTAACCTGCTGCTGCAGGCAGAGGGCAATATTAGCCAAAATGCTGCGGCGGATGGCATCAAGTCCACATCGCTGACGGCTGTTACCGGCGGCGGGCAGAAACTGCTGAGCCAAAATAACGAGATCAGCAATTTCTCAGCCCAAAGCATCGGGCAGAATAACAGCATCAACGGCGGTATAGAATTTGTCAGCAAGGCAGCCGGTGGCTTAACGGCACAGCTGAACGGACTCAATGTCAATGCAGGTAACGTCAGCATCAGCAATATCGCTGCTGACGGCGATCTGACGATCAATGGCGGCGTAAATGTTACCGCCGGCGGTATCGATTTCAGCGGCAGGAGCGATCTGACGACTACAGGCGTGCTGAAGGCGGCGGAGGCTGTCGGTATGACGGCTGACGGCAATATCAGCAACCGTGATGCCATAACTGCCGGTAAGGACATTGACCTGCAGGCAGGTAAGGATATTACCAATAACGAAGCCGTCAGCGCCGGTACAGAACTGCTGATGGAGGCTAAGGACGGCAGTATCATCAACAAAGGCGCTGTAAGCGCCGATGCAGATGTGTCCTTAACTGCGGCCAAGGCTATTACCAACAGCAGTACGGTCAAAGCAGGCGAGGGCCTGCTGATGAATGCTGTTACTGGCAACATCATCAATCAGGGCAGTGTAACCGCCGGCAAGGACATTGACCTGCAGGCAGGTAAGGATATTACCAATAACGAAGCCGTCAGCGCCGGTACAGACCTGCTGATGGCTGCTAAGGACGGCAGTATCATTAATAAAGGCGCGGTAAGCGCCGCTGCAGATGTGTCCTTAACTGCGGCCAAGAGTATTACCAATGCGGCTGATGTCAGTGCTGCAAAATTGATCTCCATGCTGGCCAAAGCAGGCGACATCATCAATGAAGGCAATCTGACGGCAGGCGGCACAGGTCTGGCAGTCGATCTGACGGCCGGGCAGGGCAGTATCCGCAATACGGCTGCTGACGGTGCGATCGTGGCTGCAGGTACGGTGCAGATGCAGGCTGCGGAAGATATCATCAATCAGGCTGCGGTAAACAGCGGCGAAGGCCATGATGTAGTCATGGACGCCGGTAATGATCTTATCAACAGCGGCGCGGTAGACTCCGGGCAGCAGGTACTGTTGACAGCCGGGCAGGATATCGGCAATACGGGTAAGATCACGGCGCAGGATGCTATTACCATGGAAGCAAGCAATGATATCAGCAATGACGGCAGTCTGACTGCTGTTCAGGATGTAGCGTTGACGGCGGCAGCCGGCAATATCAATACCGGCAGTAATGGCGCGATCCACTCCGAACAGGGCAGCATCAGTCTGGCTACTCAAAATACTGCGGCTGCAGGAGCTGGCGATATCAACGTCGGCGCAGCCCTGACAGCGCAAAAGCATATCAATATTCGGACGGAACTCGGCGATGTCTTTATGGGTGCTGATGCTACGGCACAGGATGGCGTTTTGACAGTGCACGTTACAGAGGGCGATATCAGGAGCAGTCACTTTGACGGCGGCGATAACCCTGCCGGTACCGATGTTAAGCTGTCCTCGATCAATGGCTCCGTGGATGTGTATACACAGAAGGGCGATGTTGATCTCCACGAGATCTATGCTAAGGATAAAGCTTCGGCCGGTACGGAAAACGGACATTTACGGCTCTGCAAGATCGATGGCAATATCGTTGTCCTGATCACTAAAGACATGGACAACAATATGGATGTCAAAGAAATAATTGCCGGCAATCAGCTCATAGTCAGCGGCAATCATATCACGCTCGACGATATCAAACAGCGTGACGATGCTGACGGGATGCTGATCATCAGCCCCGGCGGCGCCAAGGATGACGAGCCGATCGGAGATTTTACGATCAAAAATATCAATACCAGCAACGGTGTCCGGTTTGATAAGCTGTGGGTCAGAAATGCCAATCTGCACGTGGAAAGCGGCAGGTTCTATATCGATAAGCTGGCTGTAGCCGATGTGGCTTATTTCAGCAACAGCGATATGCGGACCTCGGTTTACGGTACGCCGCCGCTGCGTGACGGCAGCAACAGCATCTACTGGTTCAATTATGCCGCTAACGATCCTAAGAATAACCTGTTGGGGTGGCATAACGACGAATATCTGGGCAACTGGATGCATCTGTATTTTACTGACCGTTACCGGACCCAGATCAGCAATGGTGTACTGATCTCGCTGGATGATTACCATTACGCTTATAATCAGAGATTTACGGGTGAAAATCATCTGCGTTTCCTGAAAAAAGAAATGCCGCGTGATGTTTATGAAAAGAACAATCCTTCCGGAGTATCGCTGTATCAGCGCTTTGCGCTGTACGAATTGCCGGAGGATCAGCAGCAGGAACTTCAGGAAGATGATCTTGTGATCGGTGAGAACGTTTAAAAAAGCAGGGAGCGGCTTGAGGCCGCTCCCTATCCAAAAGGAGCAATGCAGATGAATAAAAAAGCGGAAGATTTTAAAAAATA
>ULQO01025626.1_pt1 | contig 34252 bp, 26 predicted proteins | sample 1954601 | NCBI WGS metagenome assembly ULQO01 (sample SAMEA4835658, study PRJEB28245) | human gut metagenome | biome: gut microbiome; material: fecal sample | place: Denmark | collected 2008
ATACGAGCACGGAGAGTGCTATGTAACCGTAGACGGACACGAAGCCGACCTCGACCTGGGACACTATGAGCGATTCCTGGGTATACAAACGACAAAGGCGAACAACATTACTACGGGACGTATCTACAAGAGCGTCATTGACAAGGAACGCCGTGGAGACTATTTGGGTAAAACGATCCAAGTGATTCCTCACATCACAGACGAGATCAAACGGAATGTAAAACTGCTTGGTAATAAATACAAGTTTGATTTTGTAATCACTGAAATCGGTGGTACGGTAGGTGACATCGAGTCACTCCCCTACCTCGAAAGTATCCGTCAGTTGAAATGGGAACTCGGTAAGAACGCTCTTTGTGTACACTTGACTTATGTTCCTTACCTTGCTGCTGCCGGAGAGTTGAAAACAAAACCGACGCAACATTCTGTAAAGGAGCTCCAAAGTGTGGGTATCCAGCCGGATGTACTGGTATTGCGTGCCGAACATCCGCTAAGTGACGGACTGCGCAAGAAAGTGGCACAATTCTGTAATGTGGATGATAAAGCCGTTGTGCAGTCTATCGATGCAGAAACAATTTACGAAGTACCTATCCTGATGCAGGCACAAGGACTAGACAGCACTATCCTCGAAAAGATGGGACTGCCGGTAGGAGAAACTCCGGGATTAGGTCCATGGCGTAAATTCCTGGAACGCCGTCACGCTGCAGAGACCAAAGAACCGATCAATATTGCACTGGTTGGAAAATACGATTTGCAGGATGCTTATAAGTCTATCCGCGAAGCTTTATCGCAGGCAGGTACTTACAATGACCGCAAAGTGGAAGTTCATTTCGTAAACAGTGAGAAACTGACAGACGAAAATGTAGGTGAAGCTTTGAAAGGTATGGCAGGTGTAATGATCGGTCCGGGATTCGGTCAACGGGGTATTGACGGCAAGTTTGTCGCTATCAAATATACACGTACGCATGACATTCCGACTTTCGGTATTTGTCTGGGTATGCAATGCATCGCCATCGAATTTGCACGCAACGTACTGGGATACGCTGATGCCAACTCACGTGAAATGGATGAAAAGACTCCGCACAACGTGATTGATATCATGGAAGAACAAAAAGCAATCACCAACATGGGTGGTACGATGCGTCTGGGTGCTTACGAATGTGTATTGCAGAAAGGTTCGAAAGCATATCAGGCTTACGGACAAGAACATATTCAGGAACGTCACCGTCATCGCTATGAGTTCAACAATGATTATAAAGACCGATATGAAGCTGCCGGCATGAAATGTGTAGGTATCAACCCGGAATCGGATCTGGTAGAAATCGTTGAAATCCCGGCTTTGAAATGGTTTGTCGGTACACAGTTCCATCCGGAATATGGCAGTACGGTACTGAACCCTCATCCGTTGTTCGTGGCATTCGTGAAGGCTGCCATCGAAAACGAAAAAACAACGGCAAAAGGCTAACAATACGCGGTAAACGACCGGTAGTTTGTAATTTTATAATTTGTAATTAAAATAAGAATGGATAAAAACACCATCACAGGTCTCGTTCTAATAGGCATATTATTGGTAGGATTCAGCTTTTTGAGTCGTCCAAGCGAGGAACAGATAGCTGCACAAAAAAGATACTATGACTCTATTGCCGTAGTACAGCAGCAGGAGGAAGCGCTGAAGGCGAAAACAGAAGCTGCGCTGGCTAACAGCCAAAAAGAGGTTGCATCGGCTGCCGATTCTTCTGCTTTGTTTTTCAATGCCTTGCATGGGACCGATTCTAAAATCAGCATCCAGAATAATGTAGCGGAAATTACTTTCGCAACAAAAGGCGGACGTGTCTATTCAGCCATGCTGAAGGATTATATGGCACAGGACAAAAAGACACCGATTATGTTGTTCGACGGCGACGATGCTTCGATGAACTTCAACTTCTACAACAAAGCAGGAGCCATCCAGACCAAAGATTATTTCTTTGAAGCTGTAAACAAGACGGATAGTAGTGTTACCATGCGTCTGGCTGCGGATAGCGCAAGCTATATCGATTTCATCTATACACTGAAACCGGATAGCTACCTGATGAACTTTGAAATCAAAGCGACAGGCATGGAAAACAAGTTGGCAAGCACCAAGTATGTGGACATCGACTGGTCACAACGCGCCCGCCAACTGGAAAAAGGATTCACCTATGAGAATCGTCTGTCGGAACTGACTTATAAAGTAACAGGCGACAATGTGGACAACTTATCTGCTGCCAAAGATGACAGTCAGAATTTGCCGGGACGTATCGACTGGGTAGCTTTCAAAAATCAGTTCTTCTCTTCTGTATTTATTGCTGAACAGGATTTCGACAAGGTTTCCGTAAAGTCAAAAATGGAGCAGCAAGGAAGCGGATATATCAAAGATTATTCTGCTGAAATGAATACTTTCTTTGATCCGACTGGCAAAGAACCGACAGAGATGTATTTCTATTTCGGTCCGAACCACTTTAAGACGCTGAAAGCGCTGGATAAAGGCCGCGACGAGAAATGGGAACTTCACAGACTGGTTTACTTGGGCTGGCCGTTGATTCGCTGGATTAACCAGTTTATCACAATCAACGTATTCGACTGGTTATCCGGTTGGGGATTGAGCATGGGTATCGTACTGTTGATTCTGACCATCATGGTGAAAGTCGTGGTTTATCCGGCTACCTGGAAAACGTACATGTCTTCTGCCAAGATGCGTGTATTGAAACCGAAAATTGACGAAATCAGCAAGAAATATCCGAAGCAGGAAGATGCAATGAAGAAACAGCAGGAGGTGATGGGTCTTTACAGCCAGTACGGGGTAAGCCCGATGGGCGGCTGTCTGCCGATGTTATTGCAGTTCCCTATCTTGATGGCTTTGTTTATGTTCGTGCCGAGTGCTATCGAGCTGCGTCAACAGAGTTTCTTGTGGGCGGACGACCTTTCTACTTATGACGCTATCATCACATTCCCATTCCATATTCCGTTCCTGGGCAACCACCTTAGCTTGTTCTGCTTGCTGATGACGGTGACAAACATCTTGAACACGAAGTACACGATGTCTATGCAGGATACCGGAGCGCAACCACAAATGGCGGCAATGAAATGGATGATGTATCTGATGCCGATTATGTTCTTGTTTGTCTTGAACGACTATCCGTCAGGTTTGAACTATTACTACTTCGTGTCAACGCTGATTAGCGTGGGTACTATGATTCTGCTTCGTAAAACGACCGACGAAACTAAATTGCTGGCTATTCTTGAAGCGAAAAAGAAGGACCCGAAACAAATGAAAAAGACCGGATTTGCTGCCCGCCTGGAAGCGATGCAAAAGCAACAAGAGCTACTGCAGCAGCAAAGACAGAATAAAAAATAAGGAATTATTCCTGAATCATATTCTAAGAAAGCCGGACACCCTATTTTGGTTGCCCGGCTTTCTTTCTCTAAACAATATAATAAGATGAAAACTAAATATTCGTATAAACAAATCTGGACGATCACCTTCCCTATCCTGATCAGTCTGATTATGGAGCAAATGATCGGCATGACGGACACGGCCTTCCTGGGACGTGTAGGAGAAATCGAGCTGGGTGCTTCTGCTATCGCAGGGGTATACTATCTTGCTATCTTCATGATGGCATTCGGCTTCAGCATCGGCGCACAGATCTTAATCGCCCGCCGCAACGGAGAAGGAAACTACAAGGAAATCGGACCGATTTTCTATCAGGGCATTTATTTCCTGCTTGCCATGGCAGTGATTTTATTCACATTCTCCATCGTATTTTCACCATATATCTTAAAGAATATCATTTCGTCTCCTCACATTTACGATGCAGCCGAAAGTTATATTCATTGGCGTGTGTATGGGTTCTTCTTCTCTTTTGTCATGGTCATGTTCCGCGCCTTCTTTGTAGGTACGACACAAACCAAAACACTGACGCTGAACTCTATCGTAATGGTGCTTTCGAACGTGGTATTCAACTATATCCTGATCTTCGGTAAATTCGGTTTCCCGCAACTGGGAATTGCCGGCGCTGCCATCGGTTCGTCACTGGCCGAAATGGTATCGGTAATTTTCTTCATCATCTATACATGGAAACGAATTGACTGCAAGAAATATGCGTTGAACATATTGCCCAAATTCCATGGAAAAACACTGAAACGCATACTGAATGTTTCTGTGTGGACAATGATTCAGAATTTCGTTTCTTTGTCTACCTGGTTCATGTTCTTCTTGTTTGTGGAACATTTGGGAGAGCGGTCATTGGCGATTGCCAACATCATCCGCAACGTGTCGGGGATACCGTTTATGATTGCAATGGCATTTGCTTCCACCTGCGGTTCGTTGGTAAGTAACCTGATCGGTGCAGGCGAACAGGATTGTGTACGGGGAACTATCAAACAGCATATCCGTATCGGATATATCTTTGTATTGCCGATCCTGGTATTCTTCTGCTTATTCCCGGATCTGATTCTGCGCATTTATACAGACATCCCGGATTTAAGGGCGGCATCCGTACCTTCACTGTGGGTACTATGCTCTGCCTATCTGGTACTGGTGCCTGCCAATGTGTATTTCCAATCGGTATCAGGAACAGGAAATACGCGGACTGCATTGGCTATGGAACTTTGTGTACTGGCTATCTATGTCACATACTCTGCATATTTCATTATGTACCTGCGGATGGACGTCGCTTTTGCCTGGACAACGGAATGTGTGTACGGTACTTTTATACTGTTGTTCTGCTACTGGTATATGAAGAAAGGAAACTGGCAGAAAAAGAAGATTTAAATCCTTTTTTCACTATCTTCGCAAGAAAATAAACATTTTATAAAATATATGAGACAAGCTAATTTATTTATGATGTCGGCAGCAATGTTGTTAGCTGCCTGCGGAGGAACCAAAGACGCAGGCAAAACAGATCAGGTGCTTATCGAGAAATCGGATATTAAGATCGAAGGGAAGCGCATGACTCCCGAAGCACTTTGGGCTATGGGACGTATCGGCGGATTCGCCGTATCGCCCGACGGAAAGAAAATTGCGTATACGGTAGCGTATTACAGTGTACCGGAAAACAAGAGTAACCGCGAAGTTTTCGTGATGAACGCAGACGGAAGCGAAAACCAGCAAATCACTCATACCCCGTATCAGGAAAATGAAGTGACATGGATTAAAGGAGGTACCAAACTTGCATTCTTAAGTAATGACAACGGAAGCAGCCAGCTCTATGAAATGAACCCGGATGGTAGCGGACGCAAGCAATTGACCAACTACGACGGAGACATCGAAGGTTATTCCATTTCGCCAGATGGCAAAAAGCTACTGTTTATCTCACAAGTAAAGACGAAAGAAAGCACTGCTGATAAATATCCGGACCTGCCGAAAGCCACAGGTATCATCGTGACCGACCTGATGTACAAACATTGGGATGAATGGGTAACGACAGCTCCACATCCTTTTGTTGCCGACTTCGACGGTAACGGTATTTCCAATATCGTGGATATCCTGAACGGAGAACCGTATGAAAGTCCAATGAAACCTTGGGGTGGCATTGAGCAACTTGCCTGGAATACAACTTCGGACAAAGTGGCTTACACTTGCCGTAAAAAGACAGGACTGGAATATGCGATTTCTACCAATTCGGATATTTATGTCTATGACCTGAATACTAAGAAAACAGAGAACATCACCGAAGAGAATAAGGGATATGATACCAATCCGCAATACTCTCCGGACGGCAAATATATCGCCTGGCAGAGTATGGAACGTGACGGTTACGAAGCCGACTTAAACCGTCTGTTCATCATGAATTTGGAAACCGGAGAGAAACGTTTTGTGAGCAAAGCATTCGAATCGAATGTAGACGCTTTTGTATGGGGAGCAGATGCAAAGATGATTTATTTCACAGGTGTATGGCATGGAGAGTCACAGATTTATGCGCTTGACCTGGCAAATGATTCGGTAAAGGCCATTACTTCAGGAATGTACGATTATGAAGGTGTAGCTCTTTTCGGGGATAAACTGATCGCCAAACGTCATTCAATGAGCATGGGTGATGAAATTTACACTGTGGCACTGGATGGCTCTACTACTCAACTGACGCAGGAAAACAAGCAGATCTACGACCAGTTGGAAATGGGTAAAGTGGAAGGTCGCTGGATGAAAACAACAGATGGCAAACAGATGTTGACATGGGTGATCTATCCTCCGCAGTTTGATCCGAACAAGAAATATCCGACTTTGCTGTTCTGTGAAGGAGGTCCGCAAAGTCCGGTAAGCCAGTTCTGGTCTTATCGCTGGAACTTCCAAATTATGGCAGCCAATGATTATATCATTGTTGCTCCGAATCGTCGCGGCTTGCCGGGATTTGGCGTGGAATGGAACGAACAGATCAGTGGTGACTACGGTGGCCAGTGTATGAAAGATTATTTCACTGCTATCGATGAAATGGCAAAAGAGCCGTATGTAGACAAAGATCGCTTGGGATGTGTAGGTGCCAGCTTCGGAGGATTCTCCGTATACTGGTTGGCGGGACATCATGACAAACGATTCAAAGCCTTCATCGCCCACGACGGTATCTTCAATATGGAAATGCAATATCTGGAAACTGAAGAAAAATGGTTTGCCAACTGGGATATGGGAGGCGCATACTGGGAAAAACAAAACCCGGTGGCACAACGTACGTTTGCCAACTCTCCTCACCTATTCGTGGAGAAATGGGATACGCCTATCCTCTGTATTCATGGAGAAAAAGACTACCGTATTCTGGCTAATCAGGCAATGGCTGCTTTCGATGCTGCCGTGATGCGTGGTGTTCCTGCAGAGTTGCTGATTTATCCGGATGAAAACCACTGGGTATTGAAACCGCAGAATGGGGTTCTATGGCAACGCACATTCTTCGAATGGCTGGATAAATGGGTGAAGAAAGCTCCATCTAAGTAAAATTTTAAAGCACGGATTATACGAATCTCACAGTCATTTGATTCACTAAAACTGCATATTTCATATAATCTGTGCTTAACGACTTTCCAATAAAGTAAAATAAAAGAAGGCTCTGTTCTCAATCTACTTGAGTTCAGAGCCTTCTCCATTGCATCCATCATAAATCGGCTAAATCTTACTCCGAATAAATATTTTCAATTTCTACAATATACATCTTGTGGAAACCGCCATGAGCACCACCGTACCACTTTTCCAATGATTCCTTATCCAGAAAACATTCCGGTTTGATACCGTCAGCATAAAGCTTCTTACACTCCAGGCTCAATCGTGCCTGCTCAAACAACACATTGCCATTTTCTGTAAACACTGGTTTCAATCCAGTTTCTTTTACTTTATCTATATTACGTCCCGACTTGGAGCCACAAATAGCGTGAATTTTCTTATTTTCTTCTCCCAAGAAAGAAAGTGTCAGGTAATCGTTCTCCTCTACAAACTCGTATGTATACCGTTCGGGACGGATAAAAACGAAAGCAACCGGTTTATTCCACAGCCAACCGATGCCACCCCAACTTGCTGTCATCGTGTTAAACTTCTCTTTTGTTCCGGCCGTAACCAGCATCCACTCTTTTCCAATCGCTTCGAAAAAGTTTTCTTTCAAATCTTTTACTTCTAATTTCTTCATCTCTTTATTCGTTTCTAATTATTTCTGTTTTTTCAATTTTACAATCTCTCCCAAATAGGGAATCTCCACTGGAATCTTCCGTTTCTTTGCTTCTGCTGCAAAAACTTTCGGAGGATCATGCAAAGGCTCGTCAGACAAGTCGAATGTGCCATAATGCATGGGAATAGTAAGGCCAGCATGCATTTCTTCGGCAGCAGTCAATGATTCGTAAGGCGATATATGGTTGGGACGCATAAACCAACGGGGTTTGTATGCACCGATGCCCAACAAAGCATAATCCGGTGCTCCGAACAGATCGGGAATCTCACGAAAATGGCTGGAATAACCCGTATCACCACTATAATAAAGAGAAATCCCATTTCCTTGCAGCATAAAAGCTCCCCACAGTCGCTGACCGCCATCGCGTACGGAACGTTTGCTCCAGTGTTGTGCCGGCAGAAACGTGATCTTCAATCCTTCATCTTCCATTTGTTGATACCATCCGGCTTCAATCACTTTCATTTCAGGGAACCATCCCTGAATCAGTTCACCGGTTCCCAAGCCGCAGAAAAGTTTCATTTGCGGGTTGTTCTTCAGTAAGCGGGCTATACTCTGTTTATCCAAATGGTCGAAATGGTCATGACTGACAAGTAGATAATCAATCTCCGTAAATATATCAGGATTAGCAGGAAATTCGCTCTGTCTTTTCACAAAAGGAATACTGCCGAACACCGGATCGAACATGATTCGCTTACCTGCTAATTGAAGAAAGAAAGAATTATGTCCGAGCCATATCAGAGAATCTCCTACCATCGCATCCAATGAGCGAAGATAACAAACTTTCGGGTCCCATTTCACCGTCTTCTTCTCTTTGCGTTGGGGATTGGGCGAAAGACGCCATTTCAACACGCTGCCCATCCCCGGACGGAAGCGATGCTGCCTGTTAAAAAAACGTCCGCGCACCATCGGATTTCCTCTCCAATAAGGATTGACTGTCGCTAAACGTTCGTTTCTCCTAAAACATATATGTTCACCCATTTTATTTCCTGAATACGTATTTACAAACTTACTAAAAATCTCTGGAAAAGCCGAATAAAAAGGGACAAATGTCTTCGTTACGCCTGTCAATAAGGCGTTTGCGAAGCCAAATGAGGACAGGCGAGAAGCCGGGGTAATGCAAAGGAAAGAGGATTTATGAAGCAGAACGGTCTCCAAATCGTTACCCGCCGGATGGTGATTTTTAACACACCGTGTTGTATCTGGCAGCTTGTGGCATAGGTTGGCATATCAAGGTCTAACTCGTTGAGTAATAACTTTGCAAACAAAAAACGAGTATGGCAAGAAGCACATTCAAGGTGCTGTTCTACGTGAACGGCAGCAAGGAGAAAAACGGTATTGTCCCCATTATGGGACGGGTTACAATCAACGGAACTGTGGCGCAGTTCAGTTGCAAGCAGAGCATCCCGAAATCGCTTTGGGACGTGAAAGGCAACAAGGCGAAAGGCAAGAGCCGCGAGGCACGGGACATCAATCTTGCGTTGGACAACATCAAGGCGCAAATCATCAAACATTACCAGCGCATATCAGACCGTGAGGCATTCGTCACGGCTGAAATGGTACGCAACGCCTATCAGGGAATCGGTAGTGAGTATGAAACCCTGCTCAAGGCTTTTGACCGTGAGAACGAGGTGTTCAAGAAGCGTGTGGGAAAAGATCGTACAATGGCTACCTACCGCTCACGTGTAGTGGCAAGGAACTATGTTGCGGCTTTCATCAAGTCATTTTATAAACGTACCGACATGGCTATGCCGGAACTTACTCCCGATTTCATAAAGGAGTTTGCCGCATATCTTTCAACGGAAGCCGGACTGCATAACGGAACGATATGGGAGAAATGTATGTGGCTGAAAGGCGTGGTGATGCGTGCGCACTTCAACGGACTGATACCACGCAACCCTTTCGCACAGTTCCACATCAGTCCCAATGTAAAGGAACGAGAATATCTGACGGAAGATGAACTGAAAGCGGTCATGACACATGAGTTTGCAGACAGCAAGCTCGCATATATCCGTGACATCTTCGTCTTTGCAAGTTTCACCGCCTTGTCTTTCGTGGACATTCAGGAACTGACGAATGACAACATAGTGGAGGTGAATGGCGAGAAGTGGATATTGTCCAAACGCCACAAGACAAAAGTCCCCTTTCAAGTGAAGCTGCTGGATATACCCTTGCAGATAATAGAACGCTACCGACCGATGCAGAAAGACAACCGCATATTCCCCGGCTTGAACTACTGGTCTGTCTGTAAACCTCTGAAACGGATGATAAAGGAATGTGGTATAACCAAGTCAATTTCATTTCATTGCAGTCGTCATGGCTTCGCAACGTTAGCTTTGAGCAAGGGTATGCCCATCGAGAGCGTGAGCCGTGTATTGGGACATACGAACATCGTCACAACCCAAATCTACGCAAAGATAACCACGCAGAAACTTGACAACGACCTGACCATGTTCGGCAACAAGCTCAACCAGTCGTTTAACAACATATCAATGGGATGAGTATGGAAAGAAGCACCATAACAATGAGTGAATCCGGCAATATTATCATACCGGATAATGTCGCTAGCATTTGGATGAGTGAGCCGGAATTGGTGGAATTGTTCGGGGTAATCGTCCCGACACTCCGTGCAGCTATCCGTGCCGTGTATAAAAGCGGCGTACTGAAAGAATACGAGGTACAGAAGTATGTCCGGCTGGAGAACGGGTATCATGCCGATGTGTTCAGCTTTCCGATAATAGTCGCACTTGCTTTCCACATTGACAGCTTCGGTGCGGAACAGGTGCGCAAAGCTATGTTTGAAAGGCTGTACTTGCGAAAAGAGAAAACAACATTCTTCTTTTCGCTGGGTATAAATGGCAGGGATATGTCTAATTATCAGGCATAAATCCTAATGATATGACGACATGAAGTAGTGAGACCTATGCGTATTCACATTGCCGACAATGTATTTATACGAGTATGTGAATAGGTGTATTGCCATTCATACGTACGATTACGACAAACCCGAAGAAGAATCCATTAGAATGGCATTTCTTCGGGCTTTTGTCGTATGCTTTTAAGCCAAATCCAAGAAAATCTTACGTGAGTCACGTGTGAGTTGTCAATCCGTCTTGTTTGTATTGCAGAATTTTGCGCCAGACAAATATCCGACAATCATAAAATCAAGATGCCGATGAAGAAAGAAAATACAGAAAAGGAGGAGTTTATCCGTGTGGGTACTACCCTCTACAAGTTAGTGAACCAGCCCCGTCTGAACGGTGGCTATGTAAGGAAACGCATTGTGTGGAACAACGAGACGTTGCGACAGGACTACGGCAAGGACTATCTCGCCTCCGTGCCGAAGTATGACGGCTTCTGTACCGTCCCCGACCATGTGGACTACCGTCCCGTGGTGGACAAGTTCCTGAACCTCTATGAGCCGATAGGACACCGCCCACAGCAAGGCGAGTTTCCCTGTATCTGGTCATTGGTGCGCCACATCTTTGGTGAACAGTATGAGTTGGGCATGGATTACCTGCAATTGCTCTACCTGCAACCTGTTCAAAAACTGCCTATCCTGCTATTGGTATCGGAAGAACGTAACACAGGCAAAAGCACGTTCCTGAACTTTCTGAAAGCCGTGTTTCAGAACAACGTCACGTTCAACACCAACGAGGATTTCCGCAGTCAGTTCAATTCCGACTGGACGGGTAAACTGCTTATCGTGGTGGACGAGGTACTGCTCAACCGCAGGGAGGACAGCGAGCGGTTGAAGAACCTCAGCACCACACTCTCCTATAAGGTGGAAGCCAAGGGCAAAGACCGTGACGAGATAGCCTTTTTCGCCAAGTTCGTGCTGTGTTCCAACAACGAGTATCTGCCTGTCATCATCGATGCGGGCGAAACACGTTATTGGGTACGCAAGATAAACCGCCTGCAATCTGACGATACCAATTTTCTGCAAAAGTTGAAAGCGGAAATCCCGGCTTTCCTGTATCATTTGCAGCACAGGACGATGGCAACGAAAAAGGAAAGCCGGATGTGGTTTGCCCCGTCATTGCTGCATACCGAAGCCTTGCAGAAGATTATTCGCAGCAACCGTAACCGTCTGGAAATCGAGATGTGCGAGCTTATACTCGACATCATGGACAGTACGGGCATGAACACGTTCTCGTTCTGCTATAACGATATTCTTCTTTTGCTGATGCACTCGCAGGTAAAGGTAGAAAAGCACCAAGTCCGAAAGGTATTGCAGGAGTGCTGGAAGCTCACACCAACATCCAACGGATTGACCTATACCACCTACCAGTTCAACTATAATCGGGAATGTCGGTATGAGCCGATAAAAAGAGTCGGTCGTTTCTATACCGTCACAAGGAAACAGCTTGAATTCCTGTAATACCATTCTTTTTTTGTTGAATTGATGAATAAGGATATAACCATGCTGATAATAAACAACATACACTCTCAACAAATACTCAACAATCAAAAAGAGACGTTGAGAGAAAACAGTACCCGTTTATTGGTTTCTCTTTTGTCGAGTGGTTTGTTGAGAAGATGTTGAGCGGTTATAATGCTGTATATAAATATGTTGCACCTATCATTCATCAAATCAACGTTTTTACATCCACTATCAAATCTTCTGTAAAATCATGAACATCCAAGAAGCCAAACAAATCAGAATCGCGGACTATCTGCAAAGTCTGGGCTACACGCCCGTAAAGCAACAGGGGAACAGCCTGTGGTACAAATCCCCGTTCCGACAGGAAACGGAAGCCTCGTTCAAGGTAAACACCGACCGTAACCTGTGGTTCGATTACGGACTGGGCAGAGGCGGCAACATCATTACGTTGGCACAGGAACTTTATGCATCCGATTATGTACCTTACCTGCTTGACAGGATAGATGAACAGGCTCCACACATCCGTCCTGTGTCTTTTTCTTTTCGCCAGCAGGCATCCGAACCGAGTTTCCAACATCTGGAGGTGGGAGAACTCACCCATCCGGCACTGCTCCGTTACTTGCAGGAACGGGGTATAAACACTTCATTGGCAAGATTGGAATGCAGGGAACTGCACTTCATCCATAACGGCAAGCCTTATTTCGCCATCGGTTTCCCGAACGTGGCGGGAGGGTATGAGGTGCGCAACCGTTTCTTCAAGGGCTGTATCGCTCCAAAGGACATCAGCGATATCCGGCAGCAGGGAGAGCCGAGAGAGAAATGCCTCGTGTTCGAAGGCATGACTGACTATCTTTCCTTCCTCACGTTACGGATGAAGAACTGCCCGACCATGCCCAACCTTGACAGGCAGGATTATGTCGTCCTCAATTCCGTTTCCAATGTTTCCAAAGCCATAGATGTGCTGCACGGGTACGGGCGCATTCACTGCCTGCTCGACAATGACGAGGCAGGAAGAAACGCATACCGAGGATTGGAAAGGGAGTTCGCCGGACGCATCCGCGACTTCTCCGACAACTACAAAGGACACAAAGACCTGAACGATTACCTATGTGGGAAACGGCAAAATTTGACCGTCAATCCACCGCCACGAACCATCGTAAAACCGAAAAAGAAAGGATTGGGATTGTGACATTCCGAATGAGAAAAACGGGAGCTGCCCGAAACTCATTCTTCGAGGATTGGGAGGTAGCAAGTTTGTGTTTCGGGTGTACCGAAACCGCTTGCAACCCACTTTCCAAATTTCGGTAAGTGGCATCCCGTTGGTCTATAGAGTATAATCAGTAACAGCATTGAATAATCAGAATATGAAATATAAGAAACGTAACAATGGCGGTCGCCCGAAAAAGGAAACGGCAGAAAAGCTGAGCTATCGCATTAGCGTAAAGATGACGGCAGCCGACTACTTCCGTCTGCTGACACAGGCGTATGAGGCGGGCATATCGCCGAGCGAGTATATGAGAGAATGTTACCGAAACGGTCACGTGAGGGAACGGCTGTCGGAAGAACACGTAGGATATATACGCCAGCTCTGCGGCATGGCGAACAATCTCAACCAGCTTGCACGCAAGGCTAACGCCGGAGGGTTCCACGATGAACAGTGGGACTGCAAGGTGGCGGTGGCACGGATTCACGAACTCCTGACCAAGATAGGGATATGATGGCGAAAATTGTAAAAGGCAGTGACTTCAAGGGCGTGGTGGAGTACATTCTTGACAAGAATAAGGGTACACAGTTGGTAATGTACGAAGGCTTGTTCATAGAAAACAATGAAACCATCGCCATGAGTTTCAATGCCCAGTCGCGGATGAACGATAAGGTGACGAAACAGGTCGGGCATATCGCGTTGAACTTTTCCAAAGAGGATGAGCCACGTCTGACGAACCGTCTCATGGCAGGTATCGCACTTGAATACATGGAACGGATGGGCATACGGAACACACAGTTCTTCATCGCCCGTCATTTCGACAAGGAACATCCGCACGTGCATATAGCTTTCAACCGCATCGACAACAACGGCAACACCATTTCGGACAGAAACGAGCGTTTGCGCAGCACCCGTATCTGCAAAGAGCTTACACAGAAGTCCGGGCTGCACATGGCAAACGGCAAGGATAACGTCAAGCGTGAGCGGCTGAAAGAGCCGGACAGGACGAAGTATGAGCTTTACGACATCCTAAAAAAGGAGGTCGGCAGGTGCGGTAACTGGAACGTGCTTGTCGCCAACATGAAACGGCAGGGTGTGGAAATGCATTTCAAGCACAAGGGGCAGACTGACGAAATACAGGGCGTGGTCTTCACCAAGAATGGCTACCATTTCAACGGCTCCAGGGTGGATAGGCGTTTCAGCTATTCCAAGATTGATGCGGCATTGCAGCGCAATAGGCTAGAAGAACAAAAGGACATGACAATCCTATCGCATGAAACTATCACGCCAAGCACATCATTTTACTCGGAACACAATGAGATTTCCAATGGCTCGTTAGGATTGCTTAACGGCAGTGGCTACAACGCCACTGATGCGGAAGCCAATCAGGAGATGGCGGATATGCTTCGCAGGAAGAAGAAGCGTAAACGTGGAATGAGATTGTAATAATTATCAGATATTTACCAGTCAGCCAGTACAATAAATACAGGCTGACAAATATTTGACTTAGTTTTCTTCAATGGCGGTTTCTACTATTTGTATCGCTTCCTGCAACAAGCGTTTGCTTTCTTTTCGCAAGGTAAAACTTTGCTGGAGCATTTTAGATATAGTTACTTGTTCAGATGGTGGCAATATTGGAATTATTACATCTTCTATTTCTGATGGTTTCCAATGTTGAATTATAGAACCGCCAGCATCTCTTTCTGCTTGCAACTTCACAACAAAAGAATTGAGAACCAATGTCAGATAGTCAGGAAGCACATCTTTGTCCGTAATGTTCAGATGAATAATTGCGCCTGAAGTAATAACATCAATAGGTTCCTCCACCTTATATGCGATACCAACACTACCGTCTTTAGATAGGAGAATCGTATCTTTTTGAGGTCTAATCGTGTCCTTAAATTCTAACTTGTTCAAATAAATAGCAGGTTCAGACAATCCAAACTTAGAGAGGTCTGCTACTCTGATAAACGGAATTCCTTTTTCACAGTAAGCATCACTACCGGGTTCTATTGATTTGGATAATGTGGCTATTTGTCTTATTGTTTTTGTTTTGAATCGCTTTAATTCACTGAACAAATGGTCATATTTGGGTTGATAATATTCTGCATCCAATCTGCCACTTTTCAAGAAACTATTTGATAGTTTTTTATATGTACTGCCTATTGGTGCTTTTACATCAATGTTTGAAGCTATACCTATTTCTGTAAATAGCAGCCAAACTGCCTGATTCCACTCTTCAAGCGCACTAAACTGTAATTTATTGTAAATCAACAAATTACCCCCCCCGTTTTCTATGATGGTTTCCACCATAAGTTTCGCATTTTCAAGTAATTGCATAGCCTCCATGCGTAGCTCAAAACTCTTTTTAACGTGTCTGGCTATCTCATCTTGGACTTCTTGATGAATAAGTGGAATGGGGATTTTTTCAAACTCAGATTTACCAATAGCCGTCAATATCGTGCCCGAACAACCTTTCTTCATCAGGTTTTGAATAGGCAATGATTTAAACAACGTAAGTAATGTTTCGGGATTATGTTGATGCGATTTCAGAACATAAAATCCTGTTGAACATAAAGCCCTATCATATTCATCCGTTACTAAAGCACAGCCATCAAGAGAACCTTCTATCGAGGAGACTATCACATCTCCTTTATGTACTATTCTACGAGCTCGTGTTGGTAGTTCATCTCCTGCTTGTTCGTTACATCCTGTTATCTCGCCCGATTTACCAATATTGGCAAGTTCAATGTACTTGTATTGTATGCCATTAACAGGAGTATAGTTATTGTCCTTAATGTCGCATACATTACCAATCAGGTCGTAACCATTCGGATAAGAGTGTACAAGTTCTATATAGTCCTCATATTTTGGTAAATAGTATTCGGAATCGAAACGTCCTGTTTCGAGGAATGATTCTTTTAGAGTTTTAATGTTATATGCGTCAGGATTTGCAGCAAAATCTGCCATGCCTAAACATTCAAGAAGATAGGATTCTGCAGAAGTGTAGAGTTGTTTTGATTTTTCAAGTGCATCAAAAGATAAGTATGTATAATTCTCAATGCGTTGTTGCGCATCCTTTGGTAAAATAGGAATGGAAATTTCTCTGAATTTTGCAGGACTAAAATTGGCTTGATTTCCAACCATCGCATACCTTTCTATTTCCATTCTACCAAACCGGGAATTTAAGAATGCAACCAGTGTAGGCGAATTGATGATATTTTTGTTAGGTCTTACCCTAAATAGATATGAAGCAAAAGCATAGTCATAATCTGTAGGTACAATGGCACTTTTTCCTACTAATTTGGGATTTCCATTAGTGCGGCAAATTAGGACATCGTCTTTCTTTAGTTTGAGTGAAAGAAAAGTATCTGTATCTAACAAATCGCAGAACTTTGCAGGTTCGGATATAAAGGATAAATTAAACTCATTAAGTCGTAAAACAGGGTATCCTGACATTATCTCATTAAGTTCATTTGATGTACCATATTGAGAAAATTCTATTGCTTCATTACCTTTTACAACATTTTTATAATTCATGCAATCAGCATTGTAAAATTCTGATTCAAGCCTAAAGACATTGTTGCGTTTTACAATTTGTATGCAGATTTCTTTAATTCTAAGCCCCTCTAACAAAGTCTTATACTTTACTTCGTCAAAGGGGCATCCGCGAAAAAAGAGAGACGCTCTTTCTTGGCGAACTCGGCAAATGCCTCTGCAATTCCATCTTGCGTTAAACCATCATGATTGAAAAGGTCGTGCTTCACAATCAAATGACCGTGACTGTCAAGCAAAGGAACATTATTACCATCTTCGTCAATTGTATTACGATAGATTTTATCTCCACTGTTATCCTTGCTCGGTTCTTGCATGGTAGCGAAGAAAATGTTGTAATCATCAACCTTAGGGCACAGGTTTTCATCCCATTTCTGGACAAAAAGGACACTTGTCTTTGTTCCTGTATGTGGCTTGAACACATTGCCATGCAAGCCTACCACAGCCAAAATGCGGCAACGGTCAGCAATATATTCACGCAATGATTTGTCGCTACTGTTATTGAAGCGTCCTTGTGGCAACACGATAGCCATACGTCCTCCCGGCTTTAAGAAGTCAAGATTTCGTTCCACAAACAAAATGTCACGGCTCATATTAGAAGCCTGTTTCAACTTGGTTTTGCGGAATGTACCATCGCTCATCTGATAGACTGTTTCGCCATTATTATTTAGTGCTTCAGGAAAAGTTGGTTCTCCTGCTACCACATTAGCACCTTGCGGTGCATTTTTAAATTTTTCCAATGAAACACTGCGACTTAAATCATATTTGGCAAGAATACGACTTTCCTTTACATCCCCTGCAAACGGAGGGTTTGCCATAATGATATCAAAGTTGAAATCACGATTACTATTTTTGTCTGTGCGCAATTTCTTTAACTTCTTCCATCCTTCAGAATAAGTATCAGACCAAATTTCATCTTTTACAGTCTCATCCCAACGTTCATAGTCAAGCGTATTTAGGTGCATGACATTGGTTTGTCCGTCTCCTGCGATAAGGTTTAGGGTACGAGCCACACGTACAGCCTTTTCATCAAAGTCAATGGCAAAAACATTGTCTTGAACATAGTCTGTACATTCGGCAGGTTTTTCTTCTAAGGTAAACAAATGACTACGGCTCAAGCCTTTGGATTTGAGGATATTTTCCCAAACATGGAATATCGTATGAACAGGAAAACCACAACTGCCAGCCGCAGTGTCTATCATCTTTTCATTCGCTTTCGGATTGAGCATTTTTACGCACATATCAATCACATAACGAGGGGTAAAGTATTGCCCTTTTTCGCCTTTACTGCTTTTATTGATAAGATACTCAAAAGCTTCATCTACCACATCAAGGTTGGAATTGAACAATTTCACATCCTGTAAAGATGCGACACAAACAGACAAGTGTGAGGGTGTGAGTAAAAGTTTGGCATCATCTGTAAAAACGCCTTGCCATTTCCCTTTTGCTTTGTCAAATAACGCCTGCAATTTGTCTTTTAATTCCGTTTCAGTATCACCATAGTTGCGGAATTCCAAATTTCTGTCAGGCTTACGCCCGCTTTCCATTTCATCGAACAATTTGGTAAAGATGAGTTTGAATACCTCCTCAAACACATCTACACCAGCACCAGCCAACACCTCATCCTCCATTTCAAGGATAAGGTCTTTGAGGGACTTTCGTTCATTTACCAACTTGTCTTTTTTGATAAGGTCAGCAATCTTCCAACGCTCGGAGAGTATGTCAGATAGTTTTTGGTCTGCACGAGGTATGCCACTTAAATCCTCAAAATAATTGGGGTCTTTACGGTGGTAGTAGGAAATTTGACGCCCGTTACTCCATACACCGATTGGAGCACCTGTTGCATTACAATAACTTTTCAGTTGCTCTTTTCCATCTTTCAACTTTGGTTTCTTGACCTCTACAATAATGTATGGACTTGTCGTTTGCTGTTTGTCAAAAATGACAATATCAGCACGTTTCTTTTCCCTACCAAACGTGACTTCATACTCCAGTTCCATTCGAGAAACTGGATAACCCAAATCACTGGTAAGAACCAACAAATACAATTGGCGCACCACTTCTTCAGGAGTTACTTTAATATTCTTTCTGCGTACAGCGCATGTAAAATAATACTCTGTTCCTTTTTTTGTTTCCCGTTCAGCTATACGGCTTTCCAACTCAGTAATTTGCGCCTCTGTAAACAGGCTAAGGTCGTATTCAGTTCCTTTGATTATATCTGTCAGTTTCATAATTGTCCGCTGTTAAATTTTATTTGAGACAAGAAGTTCCCGAACGTCGATATCCAAAATTTCGGCTATTTGATATAGGACATGGATGGGTGGTTGGACTCTATTTGTTGTATATAGATTGATCATATTAAAGGTCTTTCCAAGCCTGTTTGCCAACTCTGTTTGGCTAATACCCTTTGCATCCAATACTTCCTTTATTCGGTTCATACACGCACTATCTTGTTTAACGAGTGCAAAAGTACAAAATTTTATTTGGTAAACGAGCATTTTCTGCCATAAAAGAATTACCTTTGCACATAACAATTTTAATTGTCTTCTTATGCAAGAGATACTGATTAACGAAATTAGAATAGATGGATTCCGTGGATTGAAAGATTTTAAAATGAGCCTTTCTGAAACTACGGTACTTACTGGCATGAATAATGTCGGGAAAACCTCTGTTCTAAAAGCGCTACAGCTGTTGTTTGGAAACAGCTCGTTCCTTTCAACAGAAGATTTACACATTGACAAGAACGGCAAATCAAATTATATCATTGTTGATGCCAAAATAGTCGCAATTGATAATGATGGAAAACGTATTGCAAATTTCTCAGATGTATGGGAAATTGCATTTGGTGCGGATAATATAAAAATGGATGCTGAAGAACACGCCTATGTGCCTTTGCGTGTTAAATACACTTTTCAAACACTTCAGAACTCATTTAATAGGGATATGCAAATCTTGAATGAATGGGACTCGGCGGGCATCGCTTGGCAAAATTTGAAAGGTAAAAAATCTACAGTTAAGGGAGATTATTTTCAATTTCATTATCTGGATGCAAAACGGGATATTCAGGATGATTTAAAAGCCAGAACCTCCTATTTAGGTAAAATGCTTGGTGATGTAGTTAGTAATTATGACCCGAAAGATGTTGCTGAATTAGAACAAAAAATAAGTTCTTTAAATGCAGAAGCCATAGAAAAGAGTGAGGTGCTTAAAAATATTCAGGAATCACTAAAAGGGATTGACGCTACAATGGACTCTTCAGGCAAAGTCTATGTGTCACCTTTTGCTAAGAAATTGCGAGATTTGAACAAGAGCTTGACTATCCATTATGGAACGGAGGATAGTAGTTTTACAATGGACTATCATGGTATGGGTACTAGGAGCTGGTCTTCCATGTTGTCGTTTCGGGCTTTTGTAAAGCAAATGTGCGACAGCAAGAACCCAGAAGACGAGGCTTTTTTGCCGATTATAGCTATAGAAGAACCTGAAGCACATTTGCATCCGAATGCACAGAAGCAACTCTACAAACAGATGAACGAAATGCCGGGTATTAAAATAATCTCAACGCACTCTCCGTATGTGGCTGCATGTGCGGAATTATCAGAGTTGAGAGGTATGTATAAAGCCGCTGAGAAGACAGTTTGTGGAAGTTTGCCCGTTACAGAACTAACTTCAGAGGAACAAAGAAAAATCAGGCAAGCCGTATTGACTAGCAATGGCGAATTGTTATTTGCCAAAGCAATTGTGTTGGGCGAAGGTGAGACAGAAGTACAAGCTTTACCCATTTTCTGTCAACAACATTGGGGATTGACTCCAGTTGAGTCTGGTCTGTCGTTTATCGATGCAAAGGGATGTGGTAATTATTATCCATTTGTAGCCCTTGCTGAAGCGTTTCAGATACCTTGGTATATTTTCTCCGATGGAGAAAAGGATACCCAGAAAGGTCTTAAAAAACTTTTGAAGAGGACTTACAATGAAGATAAGGAACTGGCAGAACAGAATAATATTTTCATCATTTCCTCTGAAAAAGATTTTGAAGGAATGCTCCTTGATGATGGGTATAAAGCTGAAATAGAAAAGGCTATCGAACAGTTGAAAGGAGAAGGCTACATTGATGAATTTATCAGGAAATTCAATCATAAGCCTAAAGGGAGGGAACAAACTCCCAATATATGTAAAAGCTGTAATCAACATATATTTGTGGATATTGAACGAATATATGATGGTGAAGATGGTAGATTGACAGCTTTGGATGATATAATGGAGAAAAATAAGGCTCAGCTAGGTCCGGTATTGGCAAATTGTATAATTGAAAGCAAAAAACCATTACCTCCATTAGTAGTTAAACTATTTGATGGAATAAAAAAGGATATATGTCATGTGTAAGATAAAATTATCTCCCAAACAACAAGAAATTGCATCATTGACAGATGGTGCAGTTTTAGTACGTGCAAGTGCTGGTAGTGGCAAGACAAGAGTGCTTGTGGAACGTATAAAAATGTTGGCTGGTATGACCAAGCGTAAAGTATTGGCAATTACATTTACCAACAAAGCCTGTGAGGAGATTAGAACAAGACTTGCAGAAGTGGATGAAAATCTACTGGAGCATGTTTTTGTTGCTACTTTCCATGGTCTATGTGAATCAATCATTGAAAGCCATATTGCCGTTACTAGGTTTGTGACAATGCCACAAATTTTTGCAGATGACGATAGAAAGAAAATCTTGGAAGAAACAATTACTGAAACTCCATCTTTAAGCCAGTGGTATAGAGGACTGAATGATAAAGAACGTAGGGAAACTCTTTATCGGGCATTGGATAATATCAGCCTTATAAAACGGTCTGTGATTTTAGATGAAGAACTCTATAATGTTATTAAAGATGAGCAAATGCGTAATCTATATTTAAGTTATAGAGAGCAGATGGATTCGCTAAACGCAATTGATTTTGATGATTTGTTGCTTAATGCTTATCAATTACTGATACATAATCCAAGAATTGCAGACTTATATCGAAGAAGTTTTACATACATTTGTGTGGACGAGGCTCAGGATTTAAACAAGGCTCAATACATGGTTCTTCGCGCGATTACTGGTGGTGAGCATAAGAACGTAATGCTGGTTGGCGACACCAAACAATCCATATATGCCTTTAATGGTTCAAGTAGTAAATATATGGATGATTGGTTTGTGAAGGACTACAATCCGACTGTATATAACCTTAATGAAAATTATCGAAGCGCGAAGGCGATTTTGGATTATGCTCAAAAGGTAGTGCATGATGAGACCTTAGATGTAACCTTACCTTATACGGGAATTTGTAAGGAATATGCTTATGATACACCATGTGAGGAAGCGCAAGAAGTCGTAAGTGGTATAAAATCATTGGTTGGTACTGAAATAGAAGGTTATGACGGGAAATTGAATTATTCTGATATTGCAGTACTTGCTAGAAATAAATTCGTTCTTGGAAAGATTGAGGAGCAATTAAAAAGTAGTAGCCTGCCGTATCATTATAAAACTACGGGAGCAGGTTTGGAATTTGCATCCACTGCTGCTAAAGCTTTTGATTTGGCTATGGTAGTACGAACCAATCCCTATGATAGGCTGCATCTTGATATGTTGCAGTCTATAGTAGGCGTGAGCCATTGCAAATCATTAGAACAAGTCGTAGAAAATATTAGCGATGCATTCTTAAAAGAAGTCGTGCGGCAAGCCTCACTGTTGAAAGATGATGGTAGTAATATGTATCAAACTGTCAAATCTATATTGAACACTTTAAAAGCCTCTAATGCTTCGGAATTTAAATCAACAGATGAAGTTTTGGCTGTTTTTGATGAATTTGAATTGTTAAAACATCATTGGAGTTCTTATGCTAAGAGTGTAACAAACTATTCTTTGTCTGCTTTTCGTAATGCAATGTCGTTGGGACAAACCTCTGTCACTTCTTCGGACGGAGAAGGGGTTACATTGAGTACAGTCCACACTATGAAAGGCCAGCAAGCTGTAGTAGTATTCCTTGTGGGTATGGATGAGGGGACATTCCCTGATTATCGTGCTATTAAAAAAGGGTACAATAGCATTGAAATGCAACAAGAGAAAAATAACCTATATGTTGCAATTACTAGAGCTCAAAGACATCTTTATATTTGTTACCCTCAAAAAAGAAAGATGCCTTGGGGTGATTGGTCGTCACGAAAAAAATCAAGTTTACTTCCTAACTAATTGTAACGTCGATATTTCTCACCATTGATAAGATTACACTATACGAGTATTAAGTATATTGGAGACGCCTAAGATTATAAAAACATTATAATTTGAGGCGTTTTCGATTTTTATTGCTACTTTTGCATCAATACGAGTGACTTTGACAGCAACTCACAGCAAAGCGCAGAAATAAATACGGTTGCCAATTCGTTACCTCTATTTTAACCTTTCTCTTAAACCTCTTATAAATAAAGAGGTTATATAAGACTTCCAGAATTACTAAAAAATCTCGATTTACGATGAATAAGGGAAAACAAAAAATGTACCCCGGACACACTATCGGGGTACATTTACTTATAAAAGAATAAATATTATCCTTTTTTAATAGAATGAGGCTTAGTTAACAGCAGTGCAGCCCATACAGAGGCAGTTGCCAGCCAAGAGCAGAAAGATTGATAACCATAATGACCGCACCCAATATCCATAAAATCAGTAACGACCATTTCAAACCTGTTCCCATTGGCGACCAATGGAATAGCTGGCGCAAGATAGTATACAAGAAAGCTCCTAATGGAATACCAATGAGGGCAACTCCGGCAATCGTACCTAATAATGTCATCATAGGAGAGACGGAAGCAACCGGCATCCAGTCGATGGCAGGCAACAACTCATAAAGTAAAGCTCCTCCACTGACTGCCACGGCAATTGCCGCAAATACCAACGCTACCAATACGACAGCCAATACGAACAAGACAGGGCAACAAAGAATGACAAGAGCTACCAGAAATATCTTAAAGAGAACAGCAGCAATGGAAACAAATACATCGCCTATCTTTTGAAGAAAGGTACGAGGTTTACCGGAGTTCACATAATTATTAACCCCGTCTGCTACCCGTTCGAAGCCGTCTGTCACTGTTTTGCCAATATTCTCAATGGTTACCGCTTCTCCACGCATACTTAACTTTTCTGCGGCGGTACGGGCTTCCGGAATAACGAGCCATCCGATAATATAAAGGATAATCATCGGACAATAAGGCACAAACACCAGAATAATCATCAGGATACGCACCAATGTGATGTCCCAACCGAAGTAAGCTGCCAGTCCTGCTGCCACACCACCCAACAATTTATTATCCGGATCACGGAACCAGCGACGTTGGGCAGAGGTTTGCGTATTACTTTGATTAGCGGACGATGCTTGTTCCGTTCTTTTCTGTGAATCTGTATCCTCGTCAGCAATGCCAAAATCTTCCGGTTTGCCTACGCGGGCGATAACTTCTTCTACATCCGAAACTGTGATGACCTGTTTTCCTTCAGTTACTTTCTCGGCAAACAGTTCGGCAATACGCATCTCAATATCGTCTACGATCTCTTCCGCACCCTCCTGTTTACGAAAGTAATGTTTCAAATTAGACAGATAATTGTCTAACAGTCGGTAGGCATCGTCATCTATATGATAAACTATTCCTCCTAAATTTATGGTCAATGTCTTTTTCATTTTTATTTCTTCTTTTTCGGATTATCTATTGGCTATATGATTCACTGTGTCGTTAAGTTCTTTCCAGGAAATTTCCAGTTCTCCCAAAAAGGTTTCTCCTTGTTCAGTGAGTTTATAGTACTTGCGGGGAGGTCCCTGGGTAGATTCCACCCACTCATAACTTAACAGGTCGTCATTTTTCAGACGGGTCAGCAACGGATACAAGGTGCCTTCCACTACAATCAGCTGGGCTTCTTTCAATTTCTGAATAATATCAGAAGCATAGGCAGGCTCTTTGTGCAGCAAAAGCATGATGCAATATTCAAGCATGCCTTTCCTCATCTGTGATTTTACATTGTCTACTTTCATTATTCACTTCTTTTAGATGGCACAAATATATGCATTACTTAAGTACCTTGCATTACAAAGTACTATAAATTAATAATAATTAAAACATTAGAGAGTGCTTACCTTATTATAAAAAGAAATAATGGCTATATTTGTGCCCGTTAAACCATAAAATAGAAAGTACGTATGTTTACAATTCGAAAAGCAACGGTAGCCGATTACGAGCTTATTCATATGATGGCAAAGGAGGTATTCCCCGCCACCTACAAGGATATTTTATCTCCTGAACAACTGGATTATATGATGGACTGGATGTATGCTCCTTCCAATGTGCGCAAGCAAATGGAGGAAGAGGGGCATGTGTATTCCATCGCCTATAAAGAGAATGAGCCATGCGGATACGTTTCTGTGCAGCAACAGGAAAAAGATGTATTCCATCTTCAGAAAATCTATGTTCTCCCCCGCTTTCAGGGTACGCATTGCGGCAGTTTCTTATTTAAGGAAGCAATCAAATGCATCAAGGAGATACACCCGGAACCTTGCCTGATGGAACTCAACGTGAATCGTAACAATAAAGCCTTGCAATTTTACGAATACATGGGAATGAGAAAGTTACGGGAAGGTGATTTCCCGATTGGCAACGGGTATTATATGAATGATTATATTATGGGATTGGATATTTAATAAACCAAAATGCCCCGGAACAAGTATCGTGAATGTTCCGGGGCATTTTGTTATTTAGTCAATGACGGGATTCTATTTCGCTACGCGTTCCAACCATTTTACCATTGAAAGCATTACAATCATAGAAGCACCTGTTGCGCCTACAAATACTAACCAGCAAGCCCAGATAGGAACAGTGGTATAAAGAATACCACCGATAAACAGCAGTGAATTACCCACAGCTGTTGCAGCTAACCAGCAACCTTGCATTAATCCTTGCAAATGAGGAGGAGCAACCTTAGATACAAACGATAATCCCAGAGGAGAAATGAACAATTCGGCAACTGTAAGGATGAAATACAGACCGATCATAATCCACGGAGTCACACGAATAGTATTTATTTCAGCAGCACTCATAGTACCCAACACCTCTTTCGAAGGCAATGTAAAGGAGAATACCATCAAGAATACATACGCTAATGCGGCAATACCCATACCGATGGCAATCTTCATCGGGGTAGAAGGTTCTTTACCATTCTTTTTCATTGAGCCGAACATCCACATGATAAATGGAGTCAGGAATACAACGAAGAACGGATTAACGCTCTGGAATATTTCAGCTCCCTTGATCTGCGTAAAACCTAAGTCGATATTAATAACACTCAAATCCACATAGTCACGGGCAAAATAAGTCAAAGAATAACCATTCTGGTGGAAAGATAACCAAAAGAAAATAACAACACCGAATACTGCAAACAAAGCATAGATACGTTGTTTGATTTCAGTAGCGCTCATTTGGATTTCTTCCTTATTCACAGTCGCAGTACCTTTACTGGTTTCCAATTTAGTCGCAGGATCCGGGAAGCGTTTCTTATTTGCCATATAAATAATCAGCGAAACAAGCATAGCACCAATAGCAGCCATAAAAGCATACTGAAAACCACGGTTAAACACATCAAGGTAGTTATTAACAAACATACCCATATCTGTTACAGGAGTCCCATCAAGAACAACACTCTTAGCCAAAGTTGTCAGATTCTCCATTGCCTGTGGAGCCATATCATTTCCTTTTTCTAAATATTGATGGCACAATTCAGGTAAAGTGGCATCATAATCAAAGTTGTTCACCTTCAACCACCAGTTGCGCACACCAATAGCAATAAACGGTGCAAAAACAGCCCCAATATTGATAAACATATAAAATATCTGGAAACCGGCATCACGTAGGTTTGAATATTTAGGGTCATCATACATCTGGCCTACCAAAGCCTGCAGATTTCCTTTAAATAAACCATTACCAAAAGCAATCACCAAAAGTCCGAAACAAGTTAATCCCAAGTAAAGAGCCATACTAGGAACAGGGGTCGGAGTAGGAATGGCAATAATCAAATAACCGATAGCCATTAATATCAGCCCTACTAAAATAGTGCCTTTAAAATTTTTCGTCTTATCAGCAATAACACCTCCCGCCAAAGCTAAAATATAAATGGAAGCATAGAACGCGGAATAAATGTATCCGGTAGTTGTCTCGGACAATCCAAATTTCGCTGAAATAAACAATGTCAAAATCGCCATCATAATATAGAAGCCAAAACGCTCTCCCATATTAGCTAAAGCTGCAGCAATCAGACCTTTAGGGTGTTTACTGAACATAGATATAAGTTTTTAGAATTAATAAATGATTGATTTAAATAAATATTTCTTGCAAATATATACTTTTTCTTGAGTTTTTGCACAATGATTTGTTAAACTACTCCTCAAATAAACGACAAATTTCTGCCTTGGATTCACGAATCAAATCTTCCGGAGCTATTTTTATCTGAAGTCCCCGCACACCGGCACTTACATAAATATACGGAAACTCCCGGCTGGTTTCATGGATATAAGTAGGAAAATGTTTCTTCATGCCGATAGGCGAACACCCTCCCCGGATATATCCGGTAAGTGGCAGAAGTTCTTTTACGGGAATCAAATCACACTTCTTATTACCCGAAGCTTTAGCTGCCAGTTTCAAGTCAACTTCATGTTCTCCCGGAATGACACAGACAAAATATCCGCTTTTATCGCCATGGAGGACAAGAGTCTTAAACACTTGCTCAATGTTTTCTCCTAAATCTGCTGCTACATGAACAGCACTTAAGTCGTTTTCATCCACTTCGTAAGGAATCAGTTCATAGGCTATCTTAGCCTTATCTAACAGCCGTGCGGCATTTGTTTTATTGATTTTCATTTTCGTTGTATTTATACTTTCTATATCTGATAAATAAAGAATTAATGAGAGACAAAGTCCTCTATGACTTTTATTAAGGCACGGATTACACGGCTCTAATTAAATAAAAACCATGTAATCCGCGCCTTAATTAATATGATTAAGAATAGTTGACTTTATTGGAGGAACGCACTCGCTCTATGCTTCAAATTAGAGCCCCAGTTCTTCGCGAAGAAACTTAGGTGTATATCCCTTAGGGCTCTTCGCAACCTCTTCCGGTGTTCCGTAACTAAGGAGTTCTCCCCCGCCCTTACCACCTTCAGGACCCATATCGATAATATAATCCGCCATTTTAATCACATCCAAATTGTGTTCGATGACAATAACCGTATTCCCTTTATCCACAAGCTTATTCAGTACTCCCATCAGTACGCGGATATCTTCAAAATGAAGTCCGGTAGTCGGTTCATCAAGGATGTAAAGGGTCTTGCCTGTATCTCTTTTCGACAGTTCCGTTGCCAGTTTCACACGCTGGCTTTCTCCACCGGAAAGAGTGGTAGAAGATTGTCCCAACTTTATATATCCGAGTCCGACATCCTGCAATACTTTTATCTTATTCAAGATTTGCGGAACGTTTTCAAAGAATTCTACGGCACGGTTGATTGTCATGTCCAATACATCGGCAATCGATTTTCCCTTGAAACGTACTTCCAGTGTTTCCCGGTTATAACGTTTGCCGTGACATACTTCACAAGGCACATATACATCAGGAAGGAAATTCATTTCAATTGTCTTATAACCATTTCCTGTACAGGCTTCACAACGTCCGCCTGAAACATTAAAGGAGAAACGCCCCGGCTTGTAACCGCGAATCTTAGCTTCCGGAAGACCTACAAACAGATTACGAATATCAGAAAACACACCGGTATAGGTAGCTGGATTGGAACGTGGCGTACGTCCCAAAGGTGATTGATCGACATTCACTACCTTATCGATGTTTTCCAATCCTTCAATCGAATCGTATTCCAAAGGATCCTGCAAAGAACGGTAGAACTTCTGCGATAGAATCGGCTGCAGAGTTTCATTAATCAAAGTAGATTTTCCACTTCCTGATACACCTGTCACGCAAATTAGTTTACCTAACGGAAACTCTACGTCAACATTCTTCAGGTTATTCCCTTTTGCTCCTTTCAGCCAGATAGATTTCCCGTTTCCTTTTCTACGCTTGGCGGGGATTTCTATCTTCATCTTTCCATTCAGGTATTGCGAAGTCATCGTATCGGTCTTCAGCATCTCTTGGGGAGTTCCTGCAAAAACAACCTCTCCACCGAGACGTCCGGCTTTTGGTCCCATATCGATAACATAGTCGGCAGCCAGCATCATATCCTTATCATGTTCCACCACAATCACGGAGTTTCCCATGTCACGAAGTTCTTTCAAGGAGTTGATAAGACGTAAATTATCACGCTGATGCAGACCGATACTCGGCTCGTCGAGAATATAAAGCACATTCACCAATTGAGAACCAATTTGTGTAGCCAAACGGATACGCTGGCTCTCACCACCGGAAAGGCTGACAGAACTACGGTTCAACGCCAGATAATCCAAACCGACATCCAGCAGGAACTTTAAACGTGTACGAATCTCTTTCAGAATCTCCACTGATATTTTCTTCTGCTTATCGGAAAGGAACTCATCTACCTTCATCAACCAGTCATACAGCTCGTTGATGTCCATGTTTGCCAATTCATTAATATTCTTATCGTGGATGCGGAAATGCAGAGCTTCCTTATTCAGGCGAGCCCCTTTACATTCAGGACAAACCGTTGTTTTGGCAAATTGTTCCGCCCATTTCTGCGCTGTCGCAGAAGCATCTTTCTCCTGCAACATCTGAATATACTTCACCACTCCTTCATAGGTAACAAAGTAATCGGATGAAGTGCCGATCAGCGAACTCTTGATTTTAATCCGTTCGTCAGAGCCATACAACACTTCATCAATCGCATCGTCCGGCAACTCCTTAACCGGTGTTTTCAACGTTACATCGTACTTCTCAAGCAAAGCACCGATTTGCCAGAAAATCATCGCATTCTTATATTTTCCCAAAGGAGCTATCGCACCTTCGTAAATGGAAAGTTCACGATCGGGAATCACTTTGTCCACGTCAATCTGATTGACTACTCCCAACCCTTTACACTTCGGACATGCGCCTTGCGGTGAATTGAATGAGAAGTTATGCGGAGCAGGTTCACGATAAGACAACCCGGTGACAGGACACATGAGTCGCTTACTATAGTGCCGGATACTTTCGGACTGGGCATCCAAAATCATCATCAGCCCGTCTCCCTGACGCATAGCAGTTGCCACACTCTGTTTCAGACGCCGGTCGTCTTTCTCTGCAACCACTAATTTATCGATAACCACTTCTACATCGTGGTTCTTATAGCGGTCGAGCTTCATACCATGTGTGATTTCACGCACTTCTCCGTCTACTCGTACATATAAATATCCTTTTTTACGTATCTGTTCAAAAAGTTCTCTATAATGTCCTTTACGTGAACGCACCAATGGCGCCAGCAAATATATTTTCTTTCCTTTATAATCTTTCAGAATCAAATCCAGAATCTGCTCTTCGGTGTATTTCACCATTTCTTCCCCCGACAGATACGAATAAGCGATTCCCGCACGGGCATACAACAAACGGAGATAATCGTAGATCTCGGTAGTTGTTCCTACGGTAGAACGGGGATTTTTATTCGTTGTTTTCTGTTCAATGGAGATAACCGGGCTCAAGCCTGTTATTTTATCGACATCCGGACGTTCCAGATTGCCCAGGAAATTGCGGGCATAGGCTGAAAAAGTTTCGATATAGCGGCGCTGTCCTTCGGCAAAAATCGTATCGAAGGCTAAAGAAGATTTTCCACTACCACTCAATCCGGTGATAACAGTCAAGCTGTTACGGGGAATCTCGGCATCAATGTCCTTCAAATTGTGCACGCGCGCACCGTACACATTAATATATTCTGTTTCCTGCATATTCATATCCTTCCATAAATGTTGCAAAATTAATGTTTCCGCCCGAAATATGCTCCTAAAAAAGCACAATATTATTTTCTTAACTCAAATCTTATGAAGATATAGGGCATTATTTGTACCTTTGTTCCTTGATTTCAAGAACCAATAGTTATAATTTGATGAAACCGATAAACCGAATATTCTTATTTCTGCTTTTTATAAGCGTTTCATACGCTATCAGTTATGCACAGGAAAACCAATCTTATTTCTTGCATACCATCGAAAAAGGACAAAGCTTATACTCCATTTCCAAGATGTATAATGTCACTACGTCAGACATCATACGTCTGAATCCTGGTTGTGACGAAAAGATCTACGCCGGACAAACTATCAAAATTCCTACCGGGAAAGAAAGCCAGAAGGGAGAAACATTCCATACGATCCAAGCCGGAGAAACATTGTACAAACTGACAACGATGTATAATGTGTCCGCCAAAGATATTTGTGAAGCAAACCCAGGTTTGAGTGCCGAGAATTTCCGTATCGGACAAGTTATTCTGATTCCGCAGAAAAAAGAAGAACAAACTGACGCCGTAGTTCAAACGCCTACTGAACAATCGACTATTCAAGGTCCTGTCGTTCCGAGATGCAAAGATATGCATAAGGTAAAGCGCAAAGAGACTATATTCAGCGTGAGCCGTGAATACGGAATCAGCGAGCAGGAGTTGATTGACGCTAACCCGGAACTGAAAAAGGGCATGAAAAAGGGACAATTCCTTTGCATCCCCTACCCGGCAGCAACCACCGTACAACCTACACAGAAGGAAGATCCATACGCTGTTCCTCCCAGCAATAGCGAGCTTTTCCGCAAAAATAAGGAGACTCCCCAAAAGCTGTCTACTATTAAGGCTGCCTTGTTGTTGCCTTTCCAGGAAGACAAACGCATGGTGGAATATTACGAAGGTTTCCTGATGGCAGTAGACAGTCTGAAACGTACGGGCGTTTCTCTTGATTTATATGTATATGACAGTGGAAAAGACATTTCTACATTAAATACGATTCTTGCCAAAAACGAGATGAAGAGTATGAATATCATCATCGGTCCGATGCATCAGAATCAAATAAAACCATTGTCAGACTTCGCGGAGAAGAACGATATACGCCTGGTGATCCCTTTCTCTCAAAAAGGAGAAGAGGTATTCAAAAATCCTGCTATTTATCAGATTAATACGCCTCAATCTTATTTATATTCAGAGGTTTATGAGCATTTCACCCGCCAATTCCCTAATGCGAACGTTATTTTCATCGAACCGTCGAGTGCTGACAAGGAGAAAGCAGAATTTATCAGCGGCTTGAAACAAGAGTTGAAGAGCAAAGGAATTCCTATGAGAACCGTCAGCGAAAGCGCAACTAAAGAAACATTGAAAGCAACACTTCGCAGTGATAAAGAAAACATTTTTATCCCGACATCGGGCAGTAATGTTTTACTGATTAAGGTACTTCCTCAACTAACGTTGTTAGTCAGAGAGAATCCTGCAGAAAAAATTCACCTGTTCGGCTACCCGGAATGGCAGACTTACACCAGAGATCATCTGGAAAATTTCTTTGAGTTGGATGTATATTTCTACTCTTCATTCTATACGAATACATTGTTCCCGGCAGCCGTGCAATTCACCAACGCTTATCATAAATGGTATAGTAAAGATTTGGCAAGCAAATACCCCAATTACGCAATGCTTGGCTTCGACACCGGTTTCTTCTTCTTGAAGGGATTATCGCTCTATGGCTCGGAATTGGAAAACAATCTGCCTAAGATGAACCTGACGCCAATCCAGACAGGATTCAAATTCCAGCGCGTGAACAACTGGGGAGGATTTATTAATAAAAAAGTGTTCTTCATACGTTTCACTAAGAATTTTGAATTAGTAAAACTTGACTTCGAATAATACGAAAATGATAAAGATAAAACCATTTTTGATTGCAACACTCCTACTTACGGGATTTGCTCTTCCTGCCACTGCCCAAATTGGAGAAGCACGCAGCAATTTATCAGTAGGTGTCAATGGAGGTGTCAACTTAAACAGTGTTTCTTTCACTCCCAGCATCAAGCAAAATAGCTTGATGGGAATTACCGGAGGGTTGACGGCACGTTATATATCCGAGAAGTATTTTGCCATGATTTGTGGTGCACAAGTCGAATTGAATGTATCACAAAGGGGTTGGGACCAATTGTTTGAAACGGTATCATTGGACGATAACGGATATGAAGTCACCTCGAAGGATCCGAGCAAAACTTATACCCGCAAAATGACCTATATTGATATTCCTTTTCTAGCCCATCTTGCTTTCGGACGAGACAGAGGATTACAATTCTTTGTTCATGCAGGTCCTCAAATCAGCTTTCTGATAAGCGAATCGGAAACAATAAAAGGTATTGATATGAACACCTTATCCAATACACAGAAAGCCGTATACGGAGTTAAGATTCAGAATAAATTCGACTACGGTATTGCCGGTGGCGGCGGTGTAGAACTCCGAACAAAGAAAGCCGGCAGCTTCATCGTTGAAGGCCGTTACTATTTTGCGCTGTCCGACTTTTACAGCACCACAAAGAAAGACTATTTCGCCCGTGCAGCGCATGGAACAATTACCATAAAGCTCACGTACCTATTTGACTTGAAGAAATAAAATCCTCTCCCTCCTCCCTTTCGAGAGAAGGAGCTTGAATATCTACAAAGCATCGCTTTAGGGATACTCTTTAAATAAATAAGGCAACTAACTCGCAATGAATTAGTTGCCTTATTTGTATCTTTAAAACAGGGATATTCAGTAAATGCACCGTTTTAGGGATGCTAAAGCATAGCTTTAGAGAGCAAAAAGCACCGCTTTAACTCTTATAAAGCGATGCTTTTCATTAATCATATTAACGAATTACCCAGATATAGGGAAAAGTCTTATCTCAATCTATCCGCAGCCTTTACCATCACCTCATCGCGTCCAATAGCACGAACAGCCAGTATATTCAGAATGATGGAAATAAGTGGTAAACACAACGCCCAGCCTACCCGGAACATATTTGCATCATTCTTCAACGCAAAATAAAAAGCAAGGGCAGCAATGTAATAACCGACCAACAACAAGCTATTGAAAATCGTCATGCGAATCTGCAGCATACGGTTCTTATATAAAAAAATGGTAGCCACGGCAACGATAGTACTAAGCATCAGAATCCCGAATAAACCCCATGTAGACTGAAAAGCGTCGTTTATTTCCAATCCTAATGCCTTAAAAGGATGTTCGCCCATTGTATCAATGAAGTAACCTATCGGCATACACATAGCTGTAATCAGCAATCCTGCAACAATCAATAAATAAACAGTTTGAATTCGTTGAATCATAAGTATTCTAAATAGTAGTTGAGTTAAACAATAATAGCCAAGCAATAAGGAGTAGGGATAATCATCCCACTTACTACTTGACTATCAAATTCTTCGTCAGAAAATAAATTACTGAAGTTTTTCTTTCTCCTTAGCCGGA
>ULQO01054716.1_pt1 | contig 33773 bp, 18 predicted proteins | sample 1954601 | NCBI WGS metagenome assembly ULQO01 (sample SAMEA4835658, study PRJEB28245) | human gut metagenome | biome: gut microbiome; material: fecal sample | place: Denmark | collected 2008
AATCTCCGGTATTTCTGTCATTCCATCTGTAATGGTAAAATACACTGGTTCTTCTGATTTCGTAAATCCAGTCGGTGCTTTTTCTTCCACCAGTCTGTAATCTCCGGCTGTAAGACCTTTGATCAGATGGGGCTGCTTTCCTGAGATCCATGTTTCTACTACTACCCAGGTCTTCTCCTCTTTCATCTGATCTTTCGCCTGATATTTTTTCTGATCTTTCTTCTGACTTTCGCCCTGATCACCTCTTTCATCCGGTTCCAAAATTACCTTTTCTTCCCGTTCCAGTCTCAAAACAGCACCTTCCAGATACTCTTCTGTATCCCTTAAAAGCTTTTTCACCAGTGCACGGTTGCTGTCATTTACCGGGTCATAAGTAAGCTCTATCAAAGGTGTTTTTTCATCTTTATATTCAAACTGGAATTCCAGCGTTTTTTCAGAAAGCATATGTCCCGGCGCTGCTTTTGTTTCCTTTACCAGATAATCATAAGAACTGAATTTTCCTTCCTGATCCAGGCAGCCAATAGGCTGGGAAGAAAACTGAGTTTTCCCCATTTCATCCGTTATTTGCTTTTCACAGGATATGCCCAAGGTCTGGTTAAAGAGTTCAAATTCTGCTCCCTCTAAAACCTGATCTGCATCATCTGCATCATGTTTGATCACCGTCAGCCTGCCTTCTGGTATTTCATCCTGCATCTCCTTTTTCTGGATCTCTCTGGTATCTTCTATTACAAATGGGATATCCACAGACTGTAAAAATCCATAAGGCGTCATTTCTTCTCTTAAAATATAAGAACCAACAGGAATGTATTCGATCAGATGTGGTTTCAGATCTCCCACTTCAAATCCTTCTGGCAGTTCCCCATTTTCATTCTCTTCTTCTGTATACACTCCATCAGTTCCGGAAAACCATATGGCTTCCTCATCCCTGTAACGCCCTTCTTCCTCCGGAATATGCAAAAGCAGCGGCTTTTCGCTGACTGTGCCCTCTTCATCCACCGGATAGATTCCCAGCTTTGCTCCTGCTACTTCTTTTCCTCCGGTAATCGTATTCTTGCTGACCACAAGACTCAAAGGTTCATCTTTCATAACCACCTGATGGATTTTTTCCAAATGACCGGTATCTGTGATCTCAAATAAAATTGGATCCGCTGTGGCATAACCGGAAGGCGTTTCTTTTTCTGCAAGAATGTAAGATCCCACAGGAAGATATTCAAACCGTACCGTTCCTTCTTCTGTAAAGCAATACCTGCCTTTAAGCGTACCCGGCACATTCTCCCACCGATGATCGTATTTTGCAATGGGATTTAAGCCGGCAGCGTCTGCTTCTTCTCTTCCTGTAGCCCATATTTCCATCCATTCTTTAAAACCGGCCCGTTCAAAGTCTAACAACTTATTATCTTCTCCCATAAGATCCGCTAACGGCTTATCTTCTTCTCCTTCCGGCACCTGGTAAAGGACCAGTTTTGCCAGACTGTCTTCATAGAGAAGTTCTCCCGTCTTTCCATCCTCCTTGCGGATCTCTGCAGCTGTAAAATCATCTTCCATAGTAAAAGACTGTACATGTTCTGTTTCCAAAATCTGGATATTCTGCCGTTTTCTCTGCACATAGCCCTGCAGATACGGGCACTCTGTTTCTTCTAATACATACTCCCCTACCGGAATATGATCGATCCAGTGAGGTTTTTTTGTTTCGATCCGGTTTCCTTCCTCATCTGTTTTCACATTGCCTTGATCGTCACAGGCATAACCGCTGACCCAGGAAGCATATTTCTTTCCAGGCAGATAAATTCCGTCTTCATCTGTTAATATCCTTCCCGCTTCATCTGTCGCAGCCTCATAAAACGTCATCACAGCCCCTTTGATCTCTTCCTGTGTACGGGTGTCTACCTTGGCGAAAGCTGCCCTTGTAAAGGCATTGGAATGGAAATATTCCTGAGGCTCTATGCTGTCTTTAAAAAGAATTCCCTGATAAGGTGCCTGCACATAGCCCTGTTCAAACGGAACCTGTTCTTCCTGAAGGATATAGGCCCCAAAAGGCAGGCGCTTAATCTCATGAAGGCCGCCTCTTCGCTCTGCTTCCCCTTTGGAGTCTGTGCTGTTGTCACTGGTCCAGCGTTCCTCCTTTGTTGTGAAATGCCCCTGTTTATCGTAAACAGGCAGACCATTTTCATCATCTACAGAACGTTTTTCCTTATAAACAGACTCCCCATTCTTGTCCTTATAGACCTGGACAGAATAAACCAGCTTCTTTTCTCCCGTTTCATCTGCAATGTAAGCCATGATCCGTTCATGATCATCGTATACAAAGGCCATTCCTGTTTTTACGTCTGCATAACAGATGAAGTTTCCCCGTTCATCTAATACTTTGTATACAGACTTGTCCTCTGTCCTCTCCAGGCGCCCTTCTTCGTTTAACTGGTCCAGATCATAAAAATACAGATCTTCCGGCTGGTTTTCCACCTTCTCATCCTGCCATATAGCAAGCCCGGCAGGACCGGCATCTTTTCCTGTCTCCAGGATCTGCCGCCTGCTTCCTGTTTCAGAAGCAGTGATCTTTATGGTTTTACCATCCTGAACTTCAGCTGTTACTCCCTTATAACTTCCGTCCTCTTCTTTTTCCATCCAGAGTCCCTGGTATAAAGCCAGTGTTGCTCCTGAGACCGTTACTTTAAAACGGATCCCTTTTCCTGTAAATTCCCCCTTCCGGTCATAAAGGAGTTTTACTCCTTCCATTGCTTTTAGTTCTTTTTCTGCACCTTCTATGATCTCTTCTGAACAGAAATCCATTTTCTTTGTTACTTTCCCGGTCCATGTCCCCAGTTCCCGGTCAAAATGGATCTCTCTTACATCTCCTCTTTCTTCTAACTTCTCCTTTCTTCCATATACCTGGTAAATGATTTCATCTCCTCTGTCATTTACCCATATATCTTCTTCCAGGCCGCCGCTTGTTTCTTCCTGGCCTAAAGCATCCGTTTTTAACAGGCCATTTTCATTTCCAACCAGGGAATCGCCATCCTCTACTTTCCGGATCCGCATTACAGAAGGATGATTTTCCACCGGGATCTGGCTGACTGTTTCGTAAGCATTTTTATTTCCATCTCCCGTTACCGGAATGGCATACTCATAGTTTGCAGCTGTTTTCCGTTCATATCCATCTGTTGTACCGTCTCTGTACACGTTTTCCTTATAATAGGATACTTCGTTCCCATAAACTTCAAAAGCAACCGGACGGCTTTTTACGTAACCTTCCGGTGCCTGTACTTCTACCAGGACATAGGCACCTGCCCCTAAAGGTCTGGGCGTTTCAATGTATCCCACAGGGAGTTTTTCCAGCTTTCCATGGATCAAGACTTCCCGCAGTGTAGTAAAAGAGCGGAATATCCCTCTCTCTGTGCCGGTTTCATCCACCTGGCTGATCCGCTGGGTTTCATCATAAAGAGGGACCCCATCCTGGTCTAACTTTACAGGAAGATCATCCTGTGAACCATTGTCCTGCCCCACTCTCGGATAAAGGATCTCCTTTCCATCTGCGTCCACAACCTTATTTCCTTCTGCATCCTCTGCCGGTCCAAACAGCACCTGTCCGGTTCCGGTCACACTGTTTATCCCGTTTTTCTGTGCATCCCGCTTTGCAGCATAAATGCGGAATAAAGCTCCCTCATGGATCAGATTTTCCCCTGTTTCACTGTCGATCTTTTCGATCCGCAGCCTTGAATTAAAATAGGTATTTTCAAAATCTTCCTGGGCAAATGCAATATAATTAAATCCGGCACCGCTTCCCCCAGGCTGTAAGGTTTCTATATTTCCCGTATCCGGGTTGATTCGGTCATATTCCGGTGTCAGGATGCTCCACGGTACCAGCATCGGCGCAAATTTGCCCTCAATGGCAGTATTTTTCCCCTTCATACCAGGAACCTGGTCACATATTTCCATCTGGCCATTTTCCCGTTCACTTCCGTCATAGATCACACCATCTAAAATTACATGATCCTCACTTTGTGAAATAGTTCCCGTACTGTATTCCGGCAAAATATCTTTATCAAGCCCATAAGGATAAATGGCAAAGGAACCATCTATACCATCTGCCAGGATCTTCCGGTCCTCTTCATTAAAGCGGATCTTGTATTTGCGGATCAGTTCATCCGGACTGTCACTGCTGTGATAACGAAAATAGGCACTGCCGATCTCATCTAAAACCGTTTCTTCCCCGGTATCCTCATTTCGTATGATCTCCGGCACAAAGGGCAGTGTGATCTCCCTTGGTTCCTCAATCTTATAATGCCTGTTTGCCAGTTCTTTTTCCAGATCAGAAGGCATCTGCTCTTCGATCACATATTCACCATACGGGAGAGGAATGGAATACTCATAATAATCGTCTTTTCCATTTCTCTGGTTACACTGGATGGTCTTCCTGTTACCATCCGTACCGCCATTTGCATCCCGTTCCCATTCAATAGACAGACGCTCTTTTAACCCTGTAAACTGATCCAGATAACGGGCTGCTTCTTTTCTCGCCTGGTCTAAAGCCTGTTTGTATGCCCTGTCACTGTCCATATATGGCCGGTCTTTTAAGATCTCTTCCTTATAGGATCTTATATCATAATGATCCAGGGCAAACTGGGTCAGTACCTCTTTGGGATAAATACCGCCCTTCTTCTTTTCTGCGCCTTCCATTGCGTCAAAAAATTTCCGGTAATTGCAGCTGCCATCCTCATTTCTTTCCATCAGCTGATGACCCCTGTTTTCTGCATCTTCCGGCGGCAGATAAATAGTCTGTACCAGCTCCTTATAAGCTGGTGAACTGATATCTTCTGACAGGATCTTTCCCTCATCATCCACATAAATGTTTAAAAGATTTTGCTTCAGGTAGATCCTGAATGAAAACTGATCTAAAAGTTTCCGGCCTTCTGCAGATCCATTTTTACGGAATAAGCCTAAAAAGGTAGTGACTGGATCATTATGCACAGAACCGTAGGTATTTACATTTTCATAAGAAGACTGGGAAATGTGTTTGGTAATGCGTACCGGCTGCCGGATCGCCCGTTCCAAAACCTGAACCGGTTCTTTTTCTGTTCCACCATCCTGAACTGTCTGGTTCTGACCAGGATATGCCAGATGAACATATTTTACAAAACTTCCAGGATCTGTTTCTTCCTGTTCTGCTTCTACATCCACAGCTGCTCCCATGGATACCAGATACTGATTATAAGGAACCTCTTTTCCATTTATAGAAATGGTGGTTTGTCCGGTCACTGCACGGAACGTTTCTTCTACCTCTTCTTTTTCCACGGACCAGTCTGTTTCATTTTCCACCAAAATATGATACTCTCTTTTTTCAGGATCCCAGAAAGCCTCTACCGGCTCCTCTTTCGTAGTCACATACGTGGTTTCCCGTTCTTCAAAAATGGGGACCTGTTCCATTTCCTGGATCGGTACTCCGTTTGGATCTAAAAGAACCTCTCCTTCTTCATACCGTTCATAAACAGGCTCATAAATTAATTTAAGCTCATCTTCCACATATTCCCATTTTTCTTTTATGTAAGCGGTATGACTGCTTAAACGGAATTTTCCTTTGGGAATGCAGATCCAGTAATGACCATTTTCCCTTTCTTTTTTCACATAAAGCTGTCCGTCTGCCCGGTCATAAACTGCAGATCCTGCTTCTGTATTTCCAGAATAGTCATAAAAAAGTTTTGCCTGCCACTGTCCCTCTTCTTCCTTTATCTCAGAAACGGCGGCCATATTATAAAAACTGTGTTCTGTATACCAGTCAAGGATCTGTTCTACGGCCTTTCCATTCATAGAATCCAGATTTATAGAAACCCATGGTGCCCCTTCCCCGTCAGCTTCTTTATAGCCTAACTGCATAAGCATTGCCTGTGCCTGTTCCATCACATAATCAGGATCCAGGTCTTCATCCCATTTAGACAGATCTTCCGGTTTTGCTTCTCCTTTTATATAAGGGGCTGTCCGGAAATGATAGGGCACAGTCTCAGATGCAGGTACTTTTTCGTCCTCCCCCGCATCTGCTTTTAAAACAGGATTGCCATTAAGATCCCGTTTTAATTCTCCGCCTTTTGCCTTTTCATATACAGGATTTCCCAAATGATCCATTTTGGGAATTTTTTCCATTCCTGTGATCTGTTTTAAATTTTCCCTCTGCTCCTGTGAACTTAAACGGTAAAACTTTGTATTTTCCGGATAACCGGAAACTGTGATCTCATACCCTTTTTCTGTTCCAAATGCTTCTACTGTAAAATCATTCCAGGAACCGTCTGCTTCCATACTGTTATGCTCAGACAGACCTGCGCTTACCTGTACCTGCCCTGCCTTTCGCACTACATTTTCTTCTCCTGACCCCCGGTTCGTCTCCACCAGGTTCTTTCCTGTTACAGACAGTTCATATCCCTCTGACCGGCTTAGTTCTTTCACATAATAACTTCCCATCAGCAGCGGTCTTCCGATCCAGGAATTTCCATTTTCTTCCTTTCTGTCCGGATAGGTATAGCTTCCAAATCCATGATCAGAAGAATTAATGGTACTGCCGTTATATAAGGTTTCCGGCCCCAGGAAATTTTCCGGTGCCTCAATGGTCCCATCTTCTTTTACTACTGTATGCGGGACCTCCGTGTATGCAAAAAATGAGGCATTACCATCCTGATCTGTTGCTGCCACGGCTGTCAGATCATCTTTCTGGTAGATCACACCGGATCTTCCATCCGGATGTACAATGTCTGCGGCTGCAAAAAGGCCATATACAGCACCTTCTAAAGTTCCGTCTCCCTGGGTCCGGCCATAGCTTTCTTCCTGGTCCTTTTCATAAAGATGCAGATCCCGTTTATTTATATAGATCCTTCCTTCTGTGCGGTGGTCCCAGACTTTAAAACAGTAAAGGGAATTCGATGGATCACCAAAACAGGAAACATCCATCTCTCCCAGATCATCATCCTGAAAATCAGGAAGAAATGCTGTTATCCCCTCAAAATCATCATCGTCTTCTGAGGAAAAAAAGATTGCTTTTACAGAATTCCATACATTTTCCCGTAAAGACTCCCATAAAGAAATCGGTTCCAGGGAAATTTCTTCTCTTGTATAAATATATTGTTCTGTCGTTTCCAGATCCTTCTTTGCGTTCGATGCAGTGGCAGCAGCTACAACTGCGTTATCTTCTGCTGCATCACTTGCGGTTGCTTTGCTTTCTGTTGCCGTATTTGCTGTTGTCCTGCTTATCTTTGCATTACTTTCCGTTGCCCGGTCATCCCAGATCTCATCCTCGTCATCTTCCTCTTCTTCATAAATATCTTCGGTCAGCTTCACTTCATGGATCGTTCTAAGTTCCTCTGCTGATCTTTCTTCCTGCGCTCCGGTTTCATAAGCATATCCGTTTTTCTTTTCTTTTTTTTGTGGAGCGGGATGAAACTGCAGCTGCGTATTTTCCCCCAGATACACCTCTGATTGCGGATCTTCTCTTCCTGTACCTTCCTTTCCTGCTGTATTTCTCTGTGCCTGGGCGGAAGCCACTGTTATTTTCTCGATTTCAAAATCTTCCCTGTGTGTCCCGTGGACCATATAGCCGGTTCTGGCCTTTTTCTCTGTTAATGTATAGCCATACTCCAGGGCAATAAAATTTTCATAGGTTTCATCCCGGTCCTCTAACATGGCTTCCATTGCTTCTGTACTCTGTTCATGGTCCTCTTCATCCTCATTGGATACATGGAAATCGCTGGAAGCTTCACACAGTTCCTGTTCCTCAAGCCACTGCTCCCTGAGACGTTCATTTTCTTCTTCACAGTTACATTCTTCCTCTTCGCCTTCCCCGTCTTCTCCATCACCGCCATCTCCTTCGTGATCACATTCGATCCATTCCGGCGCCGGATGGCCCATACAGTAGGTTTTGCTGTAATTGTAATTGCGGATATCTTTATGAAAAGCCTTTCCTTCTTCGTCGGTGGTGATCACGTCACACAGCCATTCTTCTTCCGGTTCCGGGGACATACAGTTACTGTAAACCTGACCTGTCGTTCCGTCCGGCTCCCCTTCTTCATAGCCATGTTCATTGATCTGGGAATGGTCAAAACTTTCCCATACCTGAAAATCCGCTCCTGCAAGAGGCTGTCCTGTTTCTGCACAATATTTTTCCAGATCTATTTTGTAATCTGCCTCAAAAACTTCCCTGTGGCGGAACCGTTCTAAAGGCTGCATCTGACCGCCCTGGACACTCCCCTTTCCTGTTTCAAACCATACTTCTGCCTGGGGACGCTGCATATCCAGCCAGCCCATCTGCATCTGATAAGACTCTCCCGGATAAAAGATATAGGCATAATACCGGTCATCCAAGCCTTCCACGTTTCCTGCGCTGATCCGTCCGGAAGGTTCTTCTCCTGTATAAAGAAATGTGATCTCATTTTCCCCTGGTCCCTGTGTAAAACTCCAGTTTTTATCCGGGAACTGCCAGTTTGCGTTTTTAAGCTGGGGACAGGAACTAAGATCTAAGGTCAGCTCATAATGACCGTCTTTTAAGATCATATTTTCCTTACGGCCATTCCAGGCAGGAAGACTACTTCCGCTATTCGACTCATATTCTTCCAGGCCCTTTTCCACTACCGACCTCATTTCATGAAACAGGGAGAGAACCCTTCCGTCTCTTATAGCCCATTCCAGTTTTTTCATGGTCTCTTCCTGGATATCCCAGTCCTGCTCAAAACCTGCCAGACAGCCCCAGAAATAAGTCTGCACCATGGCATACCGGGTCTTATCATAATAATTTCCTGAAACCATCCACTCATAAGCCAGTGTCATAGGCAGATACCGGTCAAAACTTCCTATGACCGGTACGGAGGTTTCCGGTGACGCACTGTACCTCTCCCAGGATGCCTGGGTGTGATTGGGAAGTTTCTTTCCCGGCTGCAGGCAAAATGCCGGTACATGTCCTTCCACCGGATTTACATAATAGCAGGTGATCGACCGGTGACTGTGGCCGAAAATGTTGATCTGCCTGTTCTGAAAGGCATCTCCCCTGATGATCATCTGCACAGGCGGTTCACCTGCAGAGGCAGAAAACGGGATTCCTGTAAAAATAAGGACGCCTGCCAATAAGCCAGCCATCATTCGTTTCCATATTTTCGTATTCAATTGTTTTTCCCCCTTTGGAATGTGTTTTGATGTGTTTGATCTGATTTGTCCTGATGTGATGTGTTTAGATTTGATGTTTGATCTTTTCCATGATCTGAATTTTAGAAATGTTGCAAAATCCCCTGATATTTTAATCCAAACTTTCCCCTCCTTTTTCATTTTTTCACTTTTTTACAATTTTTGTGAAACTGCGGTCTGAAACGACCAAAAATAAATAGAATAAACAGATCTGACAGGGAGATCTCCCCGCCGATGGTACTAGGATAACATAAGAAAAAGAGCAAGTCAATGAGACCTGCCCTTTTCATAGCACTTTGATGATCATAATACTTTAAAATTTTGCCTGTACCAGCACATCCCCTTCATACACCACTGTATTTCCTGTAGGGATCACAGTTTCTTTTCCCCTTCGTATCATAACGATCAAAGTTCCCGCCTGCATAGGGATACGGCTTAAAGATCTTCCTTTCCATTTATGATTTTTATCCACGGTTATTTCGCGGAGCGTCATATTTTTCCGGTCTTCAAATTCCTCTGCCGCTGCGATCATCAGATCTCCTGCCTGCAAACAGGTATCTCCATTGGGAACTAACACTTCTTTTCCCCGGATCAGCACCACAACCAACAGTTTAGGCGGCAATGTGATCTCTTTTAAACATTTTCCCACATAAGGATGCTGGCTAAAAAGATGAAACTTTACAAAGCTGATGCTCTCTTCTTCCTGATAGTCATTAAATGTACGGCGCACATCTGCATTTTCATCGATCATCTGCAACTTTCCTGAGATCCATGGAAGCAGGGTTCCCTGGATAGAAATGGACAACAGTACAATGCAAAATACCAGGTTAAACAGGTTATATCCTAAAGGGACCTGGCGCAGCACTACATAGATTGCAAAAACAATGGAAGCAACACCCCGAAGTCCCGCCCAGGACACCAGTCCCATCTGCCCGATAGATGCCCGAAAACCAGCTAAAAGTGCGGCTACAGACACAGGACGGCCAACCAGGGTAAGAAAGATCATGATCACAAAAGAAGGAATGATCACCTGTGGCAGCTGGCTTGGAGTTACTAAAAGTCCTAACAGGAAAAAGATCATCATCTGTGCCACACCTGTAAGCACATCAAAAAACAACACCATATCCCGCTTGTGAGGAAGGTAGGAATTTCCTAACAGGATCCCGCAAAGATATACACTTAAATATCCATTTCCGCCGATCATGGAAGGAATTGTATATGCCAGTATAGCCGTTGCAAATACCAGAATGGTTTTTCCCTGGGCAATATCAAATTCCACTTTATTTAAAATAAACGCTGTGACTTTTCCAAAAAACACACCACAGCCAATGCCGAACAGGATCTGGAAAACCAGCATGGAACCTACATTTACAGACTGTCCTGTGAGGACTTCTGTAAGGATCACCGTCAGCATATAGGAAACAGGGTCATTGGAACCGGACTCCATTTCCAGTAAAGAGGCTGTATTTTCTTTCAGATTCAGATTTTTTGACCTGAGGATATTAAATACAGAAGCTGCATCTGTAGAACCGATCACAGATGCCACTAAAAAACTTTCAAGAAGAGGAAGTTTTAACGCCAGATGAATAAACAGTCCTGTGATCCCGGCTGTAAATAAAACACCGGCTGTTGAAAGCAGAACAGCCCTGGGGATCACCGGCCCCGCTTCTTTAATATTCGTTCCGAAACCACCATAAAACATGATGAAAATAAGACTGACGGAACAGATCAGTTCACTGAACTGATAATCATCAAAGGATATTTTAAAAATACCATCTACCCCAAAGCACATTCCCAGAAGGATAAATGCAAGTAATGACGGAACTCCCAGTTTATCGATCAGCCGTCCTGACAGAATACAGATCACAATGACGATCCCTGTAAGCAGTAAGATCTGGTTCATGGTCCACCTCTTTCCGTTTCCCAGACTCACTTTTCCCACACCTGCATACGTTCCTGTCTTCTGACGTGACCGTTCTTGCCTGGGTAGATTATATTTTGACCCTGGTATCATGATAATATGAAAGGTATTATAATGGTATAAAACCGCTCCCGTCAAAGGTTTTCCCTGTCATTTCCTGCATTTTAACAGCTTCTTTATGCTGCCTTATTGCGAAAACCCGCCCATTTTCCAAATAATTTCTGCAGCTGGTCTATGTATCCGGCCTTTTCTACTGCTTCTGCCGTCACAACCGGAAGTTCTCCCAGCTTTTCCCCGTCCATATAATAAGCGATCATGCCGGCACGTTCCCCCCTGGCTAAGGGTGCTTCCATCTGCTCTGCCAGTTCCAGTTTTTTCTCGATCTTTCCCAGATCTTCCCCCTCTGTGCTCAACCAGGTAAAGGTTCCCTCTGCCTCCAGCAGTACGTTTTCTTTCACTCCTCCTGCAACTTTCATCTCAGGAAGAGGCATTTTTTCTTTGTCCTCATAAAGCCTGCATCTGGCATAACCATAGCTTAAAAGATTTCTGGCATCAGAAAAACGTGCTTTATAATCCGGCGCTGCCATGATCACGGCGATCAGGCGGATCCCGTCTTTTTGTGCAGTAGCGGAAAGACAGTATTTTGCCCTGGAGGTGGAACCTGTTTTTAAACCGGTTACCTGGAAATCTGCTGCCATTTTCAGAAGCTTATTTGTATTTGCAAGGCCAAATTCCTTGGTTCCCTGCTTCGTCACATGAGTGATATTTTCCATCCAGATGGTGGAATAATTATGGATCTCAGGATAGCAGTTGATCAGTTCCCTGGTCATAAGGGCAATGTCCCTGGCTGTGGTCAGATGATCCGGATCTTCTGTCAGGCCACAGCAGTCCGAAAAATGGGTATTGGTCATTCCCAGCCCCTCTGCCCGTTTGTTCATTTCTTCTACAAAAGCCTCTTCTGTCCCAGAAATATATTCTGCCATAGCAACAGAAGCATCATTTCCGGAAGCGATCACAATGCATTTGATCAGTGTTTCTACGGTCTGTACTTCTCCTTCTTCTAAAAACACCTGGGAACCGCCCATGGACTTTGCGTATGCACTGGTGGTCACCTGGTCCGTCATCTGGATCTTGCCTGCTTTTAAAGCATCAAAGATCAGAAGCAGTGTCATTACCTTGGTCACGCTGGCAGGACTGCGCTTTTCGTCTGCATCTTTCTCAAACAACAGCTTTCCTGTGGATGCTTCCATTAAAACAGCGGAAGGTGCCTGTATGGAAACTGCCTGCGCCTGCCCTGAAACAACCGCTGATACCGGAATATCCGGCTCCATCCCATATACTGCCATCCCAGTCATACTGCACCACAGAACCTGAAGCAGCAGAAACATACATATCCATCTTCTTTTTTTCATATCTTCCCCTTTTACAGATCTTCTGCAATTTATTTCTTTAACATAAATATGAAAAAAGAAGCACCTGTATAACCTGACGGTTTCTAAATAAAAAGAGAACTGAAGCCCTGGATGATCTCTCACCGTTTCGGCCGCAGTTCTCATTTTTATGAAACAGGATCCTGTTTCAATTTTATTCTGTTTTAGACTTCCTTTAATGCCTGGCGGATCGCTTCAGCCATTTCCTCATATTCTGCATCTGTAAGAATGGTCTTGCCGCTGTTCATCTCGAATGTACTGCCCCATTCTTCTCCACCTTTGTATTTTGGAACAATGTGGAAATGTAAATGATGTCCGGTATCACCGTATGCACCATAGTTTACCTTATCAGGGTTAAATACTTTGTGGATGGCTCTGGCAACTTTTGCAACATCTGCAAAATAGTCATTTCTCTCTTCATCAGTCAGTTCGATCAGTTCGCTGACATGTTTCTTGTGAGCTAAGATCACTCTTCCTCTCTTGCTCTGCTCTTTGAATACATACAGCTTACCTGTCTTCATCTCGCAGCAAGGATAACCAAACTTAGCTAACAGTTCTCCTTCCACACAATATGCGCAATTTGGATCTTTAACCATTTCTCCCATTTTTGAGACCTCACATTCTGTTGAATTTTACTTCATTTCTTAGAATACCACGGAGATGTTAAAAAATCAACAAAAAGGACTATATGTTATATCCAACGGGCGTATTTTATGCTATACTGTATAGACTTAAAGGAATTTCAGCAATACCACAAGCAATATGATTATCAGAAATATGACCAGGAGATTTTATGAGTAATTTAAATTTTAGAAAGAGACGGAACCGCCGGGGATTTTTCTTCCATTTGTCCCGCCACCTTCCTACTTTTATAGTTCTTTTTGTGATCGCCCTTGTTCTCGGGGGCGGTATTTTTGCCTTTTCACGCTTTGTTTTAAAAAAGCAGCCTGGAGACCGTCCGGTTTTTGCCACTGCTTCTGAAGCTACGAAAAGCAACGGGACCCCGTCTGCATCAGCAGAAGCTGATCCCGACGATCCCATTGGGCAATTGATCGATCAGGCAGACCGTCTGGCAAAAGGTTATGACTACGACAAAGCAATGGAACTTCTGTCCCAGGATCCTTCCATTCAGTCCGATCCACGGATCAGCGAAGCCCTTGCTTCCTTCCAGTCCCAAAAGGACTCTCTGGTAGCTGCAGATGTAAAAAATGTGACCCATGTATTTTTCCACTCTCTGATCATGGACACTTCCAAAGCATTTGACGGTGACTCCCGTATGGAAGGATATAATTCCGTTATGACTACCAAGGATGAGTTCTTAAAAATATTAGATGCCCTTTACAATGACGGCTACGTTTTAGTGCGCATCCACGATATTGCCTACGAAACAACAGATGAAAACGGAAATCCTGCTTTCACCTGGGGAACGATCATGCTGCCGGAAGGCAAAAAGCCCATTGTTATGTCCCAGGATGACGTATGCTACTATCCATATATGGATGGAGACGGATTTGCAAGCAAGATCGTAGTCGGCGAGGACGGACGGCCTACCTGCGAAATGAAAATGGATGACGGCAGCATTTCCACAGGTTCTTATGACCTGATCCCTCTTTTAAACGACTTTATTGATGAGCACCCGGATTTCTCCTACAAAGGAGCCAAGGCTATTATCGCACTTACCGGTTATGAAGGGATCTTAGGATACCGCACTGCTTCTTCCTACAGCGAAACCCCAGATTATGAAAGCGAGAAAGAGCAGGCTGCCAGGGTAGCCCAGTGCTTACGGGATGACGGCTGGGAACTGGCAAGTCACAGCTGGGGACACCTGTGGATGGGCGTTTCCGACGATCCGGAAAATCCATACAAAATCAGTGATGAACGTTTCTACACAGATACGGATAAATGGGAAAATGAGGTGGAGTCCCTGATCGGACCGACCGATATTTACATCTATCCTAATGGAAACGATGTTGCTGACTGGCACCCGTATACAGAGGAAAACTATCGTTACCAGTACCTTGCTTCCAAAGGTTTCCGCTACTTCTGTAATGTAGATGCCAGCAAGCCTGCATGGATCCAGAAGGGACCTGATTATCTGCGAATGGCCAGAAGAAACCTGGATGGTTACCGCCTGTACGAAGATATGATCCAGGAAGATCCTGCTAAAAAGCGTTTAAGCGATCTGTTTGACGCTTCCCAGATCTTTGATCCTTCCCGTCCTACTCCTGTTACATGGAATTACGGACATACACAAAATGAAACACCTGCACCAGAACCAGAACAGTAACGTATATTAAAGCAAGAACGTTTCTTTTCGGAGCCTTTCTATGAAACCCAAATTGCAGGTTTCCAGGGTCAGCTTTTCCTACCATAGTAAAAACAGGGAAACGCTGGCCCTTTCTGATATTTCTTTTAACGTAGATACCGGAGAATTTATAGCCATTGTAGGTCCTTCCGGCTGCGGAAAATCCACTCTTTTATCTCTCTTATGCGGACTGAACATGCCGGAAGCAGGCGCCATTTTTCTGGATGGGGAACTTTTGGAAAAAAATCCCAAAAATGCCACCGGGATCGGCTATATGTTCCAGAAGGACCACCTTTTTGAATGGCGGGATATTTTTTCCAATGTTTCCCTTGGACTTGAGATCCAGAAAAAATTGAATACTGAAACAAAACAGGAACTTTCTGACCTGCTCTCTGACTATGGACTTGCCGGTTTTGAACACGCAAAGCCCTCTGCCCTTTCCGGAGGTATGCGTCAGAGAGCCGCTCTCATACGTACACTGGCACTGAAACCGGATCTGCTTTTATTAGATGAGCCATTTTCTGCCCTTGATCATCAGACAAGGCTTATGGTATGTGATGATATCAGCTCTATTTTAAGGAAAAATGGAAAGACTGCTATTTTAGTGACCCACGACCTGTCAGAAGCTATCAGTTTTGCTGACCGTATTATCGTCCTCACTCCCAGACCCGGCCGTATCCGCACAGTCCTTTACCTTTCTTTTCCTGATGACTGTAACAGCCCCCTAAAAAGGCGCAACTGTCCGGAATTTTCCCATTACTTTAATACTTTATGGAAGGAGCTGATAAAAGATGACCAGACAGCAGGAATATGAAGCCCGCCTCCTTTTGCAGACCCGCCAGATCCGGATCTGCCGTATAATGATTCTGATCCTGTTTTTATCCCTCTGGGAGCTGACTGCCTCTCTTGGCCTGATCAACCGCTTTATCTTCAGTTCCCCTTCCCAGATCCTTTTCTGTCTGTGGAACATGCTTCTTGATAAGAGCCTTTTTCTCCATACAGGGGTAACCTTAACAGAAACCCTTTTAAGCTTTCTTTTATGTACCCTTATCAGCCTTTTAACTGCCCTTTTTCTCTGGTCCAGTCCTTTTGCAGCCCAGATTTTTGAACCGTTTCTGGTACTTTTAAACAGTCTTCCAAAATCGGCTCTCGCCCCTCTTCTTTTAGTATGGCTTGGAAACCGTATGCGCACAGTTATCGTAGCCGCTGTGTCCATTGCTGTTTTTGGCTCTGTTATGACTCTGTATACAGGCTTTAACCAGATGGATCCAGACAAAATACGTTTGATCTATGCCTTAGGCGGCGCAAAAAAAGAGGTACTTACCAAGGTTCTTCTTCCTGGAAGCCTTCCTCTGTTAATGAGCACTATGAAAGTAAATATCGGTCTCTGTCTGGTCGGTGTGATCATCGGGGAATTTTTAAGCGCCAAAGCAGGACTTGGCTACCTCATCACCTATGCTTCCCAGACCTTTGAGATGACAAAACTGATGAGCGCCCTGATCATGCTCTGCCTGTTGTCCTGTGTGTTGTATCAGGCAGTAGGGATGCTTGAGAAACAATTTTTAAAACAATGACCTGAAAATAAAACAAGATCGCAGCAAAATGACGTTTTAAATGCCGCTTTGCTGCGATCTTTTCCATATGATCTAACTTAATTTTCCAGATAAATTTTTCAGATACTCTTTATTTGCACAGCTTCTTAAATTCATCTGCTACAAACTGTACCTGTGTTCCGATGATAACCTGTACAGAGGTCTTGCTTGGACGCATCACACCTGCAACACCGGCAGATTTGATCACTTTTTCGTTGACCTTTGTATAGTCTTTTACTTCCAGACGAAGTCTTGTAATACAGTTGTCAATGGAAGCCACATTTTCAGGACCGCCAACGCCTTCCAGGACTGTCTTTGCAACAGAAGTATAATCATTGTTTGCTAAAGTTGCCTTTAACTCTTCTGCATCATCATCTTCACGTCCCGGAGTCTTTAAGTTAAACTTGGCAATTGCGAAACGGAATACAACATAGTAAAGAACGCCAACTGCCAGACCTACCGGGATCAGCAGCCATGGATTTTCTGCAAGTGGTGTAAAGGAACTGAGTACCATATCAACAGCACCGCCGGAGAAGGAGAAGCCTGCACGGATCGGCAGGGCAACGGTGATACCTGCTGTAATACCTGCTAACAGAGCATGTACTACATACAGTCCCGGAGCAAGGAACATAAAGGAAAACTCGATTGGTTCTGTAACACCTGTAAAGAAAGAACAGAACGCTGCGGAAGCTAAAAGTCCGTAAACAATTTTCTTCTTACCAGGTTTTGCAGTCTGATACATAGCAATGCAGGCTGCCGGAAGACCGAACATCATAAATGGGAAGAATCCGGTCATGTACATACCAGTCTGTCCGTAAACACCGGTATTGCCCCAGAAATTGCTCAGGTCACTGATACCTGCTACGTCAAACCAGAATACAGAGTTTAACGCATGGTGCAGGCCAAATGGGATCAGAAGCCGGTTAAAGAATGCATAGATACCTGCTCCAACAGCACCCATTCCGATAAATGCTTCGCCTAATGCTACCAGACCACCGTAAACCAGAGGCCATACAACAAACAGGACTAAAGCTGCAACTATGGAATAAATAGCTGTAAAGATCGCAACTGCTCTCTTGCCGCTGAAGAATGCCAGTGCATCCGGCAGTTTTACAGTCTTATATTTGTTGTAACATGCAGAACCGATGAGACCGGAAAGAATACCAACGAACTGGTTGACGATCTTTCCAAATGCAGGTGCTGCCTCATGTCCGGTAATACCGGCAACAGCACCGGGACTTAACAGTGTGGTGATCATGTACATGGAAACAAGACCTGCCAGACCTGCTGTACCATCTGAGTCATCTGCCATACCTACGGCTACACCTACTGCAAACAGCCAGGACATGTTATCGATCAACGCACCCCCTGCTTTGATCAGGAACAGTCCGATTGAGTAAGCTAAGCCCCCCGCAGTAAATCCCTGAACCTCACCTGCCATAGCTGCCGGTGCCAGGATGTATCCGATACCCATAAGGATACCACATACTGGCAGACACGCCACTGGAAGCATCAGTGACTTACCAAGTTTCTGAAAGAACTTCATCATAACTAAAAACCCCTTTCTTTTGTTGCCGTTTTTTTATCCCGGCTTATTTATTTGAACCCTTCTCCTGGTTTCAAATCCCCTTTATATCCATGTTGATGTTCATTACAGAGTAATGATCTCGTCCATGGCTTTTACGGCTTTTCCCGTATGGCATACCATATCCGGGAAATCAGAAACATTGCAGACGATCACCGGTGTTATTACCTCATAACCCGCTGCTTTGATCTGCTCTATATCTGCTGTGATCAGCAGATCCCCTGCCTTTACTGTGTCACCCTGTTTTACATGGGTGATAAAGAACTGCCCCTTTAAATTCACAGTGTCTAAGCCAATGTGAACGATCACATCTGCACCGCTCTCTGTACGGATACTGACCGCATGTCCGGTTTCAAATAATACAGTTACCTCTCCGGATGCAGGCGCTTTAAATTCATTTTCCGAAGGCAGGATGGCTACGCCTTTTCCCAGTATCTCCTGGGCAAATGCAGGATCCGGCACCTCGCTTAAAGGCACTGCCTGACCGGCTACAGGTGCAAGGATTTGGCCTTCCTCTTTTTTTCCACCGAATAATTTTTTAATTCCCTGAAACATAATAATTCCCCCTTAAAACAAAAACCAATTTTGAACAAATATCTGTTTCACATAATATCGTTCAAAATTGGTTTTGCGTGTTGCCTTAGAGCAACCAATATTATCAAGAAAATAACGATAGGGCTATAATATCATCATTACCCCTATAAGTCAATGCACTTTCTTTCGGTCTTTGTCTATTTTACCGAAAAATCCTATTTTATTATTGCTTTTTCTGCCTATTTTTTCTGTTTTTCTTCCGCTGTCCTTAAAAGTCCTGCCTGGATCGTGATGCAGGTTGCAATAATCAGGAATAATGGGTAAACAGAGTATGGCAGGATAGCAAACGGGGATATGTTCGCCATTTCAGATGTCATCAGCATACCGCCGTCATGAGGCATAACAGCTAAGAATGCACAGGCAAAAATATCTACCAGGCTTGCCAGACGCTTTGGCGCGATCTTGTACTTGCTGCCGATCTCTTTTGCAATAGGACAGGTAACGATGATAGCAATCGTATTATTGACCATAGCACCGGATAAAATACCGGAAAGGATACCGATACCATATTCTGCCTGTTTTCTGTTTTTGATCTTTTTGGTGATCGTATCGATCATCCATTCAATACCGCCGTAATACCGTACCAGACCGATCACACCGGATACCAGGATAGCAACAATACTGATGCTGAACATATCAGCCATTCCATCACCTACTGCCATGGCGATATCAAAGAAGCCTACATTTCCCTGTAAGAGTCCTACAATAAAGGTCATTAAAATACCAATGAACAGTACCACAGCTACATTGATACCCATTAACGCAGTTACTAAAACGACAATATAAGGAGCGATCTGGAACAGGTCAAAAGTACCTACTTCAATGCTTCCGCTGCCTGCTCCCCCTATAAATCCATAAAAGATCAGAGAAAGAACAGCTGCCGGAAAGGCAATGAAGAAGTTCATGCGGAACTTATCACGCATCTCAGATCCGCAGCCTTCTGCTGCTGCAATGGTGGTATCAGAGATCATGGACAGGTTATCACCAAAATAAGAACCGCCGATCACTGCCGCACAGACGATAGCCGGATTTAAGCCTGCGCCTTCCGCTACGCCCAAAGCAACCGGAGCCATAGCTGCCATGGTACCCATGGATGTTCCGATGGCTGTAGAGATAAAGCAGCACATCATAAATACGCCAGGAACCAGAAGTTTGACCGGAATATAGTGTAAACACAGGTTAATAACAGAAGTCTTGCCGCCAATAGCTGCTGCTGCGCCCTGAAATCCGCTGGCCATAAGATAGATCAGAACGATCATCATAACACCGCTGCGGCCCATATTTTCCGTAAGGACATCTACCTTCTCTGAAATCTTCACCCCCGGTGCCAGAATAAGGGCAGACGCAATTCCCACAAGCAGCGCCACATGACGAGGGAAATAGCCAAAGGGACTTTCTGCCCCCCATAACCGAAAACACAATGCCGCAGCCAATGTAGGTACCTAAAAACAACAGCAGCGGCAGAAAGGCCAGGGCCCCCAGTTTCTTGTTTTCCATAAGAAATTCTCCTTTTTCTTCTGTATGCTTCATACAGATCTTAATATAGTTTTTTCATGCAACCTTTCGATCACACAGCCTATCTATTATATCGGTTTTCCATAAAACACGCAATTGTTACTTTTTGGAATCATTCCCGAACATTGCAGGCCTAAAAATAAACCCAAAAACAGGCACTGCTTTTTGTTACGCAGTACCTGTCTCCTGTTCATTGCTTTATTTGTCTTTTATTTTTCCAAAACAAAGGTTTTTACCTGATCATACATTAATTCTGACTGCTGATTTTCACAATTTTTTATCACTTCAGCTTCATCCAGTTTTACTTCTTTTATCATTTTCCATGAAGAATCCACGATCTTTACCGTTTCTTTCTGCTCATGAGGATTAAAAAACCTTGCAATTAGGTTCTTTCCTTCCTCTGCCTTTTTTAATGTACTTAAAATCGGTCCATACTTTTTTTCTGTCTTTAACAGACTGTAACTCCACGGTGTTTTTACAGAAGCGGGATTTAATTTCATAGCGTGATACTGCATTTTATTATAGCTGATCAAAGGAGTCAGATATTCTTTGGCCTGCTCTGCCAGAATTTTATGATCACCGGTGATTCCCAGTCTGAATGTATGACTTCCATGAAGCTGGGAATCTGGAGTTTCCATTTTAATTCCAGAAGGTCTTCCCGGTCTCCTGAATAATTTTTCTTTTCCCAGAACCCCGACACAACGTATCAGTGTAACAGCAAGTGTATCATAATTTTCACCCACCATTTCGTATTCACGAACAGAATCCGTTATTACGCAAAGTCCTTTTCCACCAGCTGATACATAGGATAAAAAAGGATAAATAGAATCAGGACGCTCCGACCAGTTTTCTTTTTCCCATACCTTCATTGCCTCATCATATACAGGCCGTTTTATGCTTCCAAACTGATTGTCACTGACTGTAAATCCACAACTTTCCTGTCCAGGAAGCAGAAGGCGGATCCTATGGCCATCTGTACTGTTATTTACTGTCACCTCTACTCCCAGCACTGGATCTGCCTGTTTTAACTCCACATGCAGCAGTACTTTAAGGGTGCCATCTTTCTTTTTTGTTTTTCGAGATAGAAGATTCGCTGGCACAGCCATGGAAACCTCAATATCTGCACTCTGTGTATATAATCCCTTGGTACAGGTGATCTTTGCTTTTTCCTGCTCTGAGGTAAGAATAAAATCATCCTCTAAAGGAGAATAATCATAACCATCTCCATCATCACTGCCATCCTCTACAAGAAGAACATTTGTATAAACAGACTTGTCTTTTTTATCTGTAACCGTCAACGTTCCATTTTCTTCTATCTGGACCTTTAAATATTCATTTTCTAATATCCTATCTTCTGTTTTCACAATTGAGATAGCCAGTTCATTTTTTTCTTCCTCTGCTTCACAAACAGAGTATGTTTTATAACCCATAGATGGAATCTGATCAAAAAATTCGATCTTATATCTTACAAAGGGATCATAATTTCCATAATGTACGATCTGACGGTCTATCAGCCCCGGATCAATTATCTCTTTTCCCTTTACTTCAAAGGAGATTTCCCTGCCATCCTCTGCTTTCAGACAAAACGATTTCATACGAGTGGTAATTTCTCCCTGTACTACTCCACTTCTTTCATAAGGCAACAGATTAAAGATAACCAGCTTTTCAAAATCATCAGGATCTGCTACTGCATCTGCGATTTTTCTCATGTAAAAATCTAACAGCCCATCGGTTCTCTCTTCTGCCAGAAAATACCGGTCAGCTATAGCTTTGTGGACCTTGTCGCTACAACAGCATCCCATAGAATCATGTGCATGATTTTTCATCAATTCTTTCCAAATTGCTTCAAAAAGACTGTGATGATAAGGAAAACCAAGACTGTACGCTATTGATGCCAAAGGCTCCAGCAGGTTTGTGATCTTATTTTCAATTCTTGTATTAACTGCCTTTAAATCAGCTCTGGACGAATAAATACTTCTATGTACCCTCATGTATTTTCCATCCAGCAGCTCTCCACAAAGAGTATCAAATCCGCCTTTTTGCTCCGCAGCTTCAAACACGCTTTCATAATCACTTAAGAAAAACGTATGCTCCGGATACAACTCTTTCATGACAGCCATTACTTCAAAAATATTTTTCTGGAGAGGCATCTGATCATGTCCGTTTGGAATCAGTATATGCCCTGTTGTATTTCCCTTTTCCAAAACCGGCATGTATTTCTCCATCCGTTTTTTCAATGCATCTTTCTCTGTTGGAAGATATTTTCCTATGGCATACCCCAAAGGCAAAAGCTGTACAAGTACACTTGATCCCTCTTCATCTTGCCAGTAAAATTCTGTTTTATCTGTTCCCATACGCTCAGAAGTACCACGCCAGAACATACATCTTTCTATATTAAATCCCCTTAAAATCTGAGGCAGTCTGGCACTCTGACCAAAAGAGTCCGGAAGATAGCCGATCATCATAGGATCTCCCAATTTTCGGCTGTCCCGTAGTCCATACAGCAGATTTCTGACAATAGATTCTCCCCCTACTACCATTTCATCTGTCTGCGTATACCACGGTCCGATCCGCAGTTTGCCACTGCGAATCAAAGCTTCTACTCTTTCTCTGTTTTCGGGAGCTGACTGAAAATAATCTTCTAACACACATGTCTGCCCGTCCAGAATAAAACATGGGTATTTTTCATTTGTTTCCAACATTTCCAATACTTCTTCCATGTCATTAACAAGCAGTATTTTAGATTCTTCCGCTGTAAAATACCACTCTCTGTCCCAATGGAAATGTGGAACGATATGTACCTGTTTCGCCATATAGAATACCTGATTCCTTTCTTTATTTGGACTTTTCAAATTTCTGCTTCTTTAATACAATCAGGATTGCTGTAGAAATCACAGCACCTAAAACAGCTGCAAAGAACCAGATCAGAGCATTTGTCATTCCACCCATTCCATCTTTTAAGAGGAACATAGAGAAAATACCTGCTCCAGGCACATCCAGACCAATATTGCAGGTAGCTACGATAGCTCCTGTAACAGCTGAACCTGTACACAATGCAAAAATCACGCGAATCGGATCTGCCATCATAACCGGGATCGCACCTTCTGTAATTCCGGCCAGACCAAGGATCCAGGTAGACATTCCTGCTTCCTGCTCTTCTTTTGTAAAATACTTCTTAAAACCAAGAGTTGACATAGTAACTGCAAACGCAGATACCATTTTAATGGACGCAAATGCCGCATATGGCATTAATATTCCATCAGACATAGCTCCTACACAGAACGTATAAGCTGCTTTATTTACAGGACCACCCAGATCAAAGGAAACCATGATTCCAAGAATTGCTCCTAAAAGTGCTGCATTGGATCCACTTAAAGAACTTAATATCTGGATCAATGACTGATTCAGCCATGCAACCGGTTTTCCAAGAATGAAGAACATAACGATTCCCACAAATAAAGTACCAAAAACCGGATATACCCAGAATGAAATAAAACCAGCAAACACACCCTTAGCCGGTATAGCTTTTCTTAAAAAACGAATGGTATAACCAGCAACAAGACCACCTAGCATACCGCACAGGAAACCACCATTGATCAGGTTTGCTGCAACACCTGCTGCAAATCCAGGAGCAAGTGCTGTCTTATCAGCCAGAGAATAAGCCATATACGCAGCTAACATAGGGATCATCAATGTTCCAAGGGTATTTCCGCCCATTTTGCGGAACAGCCATAACCAGCTGTTATCCATATTATAAAGTTCCTGAAGACCAAAGCCTTGTGCGATCAGTACTGCAAATGCATTGATCATACCACCTGCAATGATAATAGGAATAATATAAGAAATACCTGTAAGAACTGCTTTTTTTATCTCACTTCCTACACTTTCTTTTCCCTCATTTTCGACCATTTCCTGACTAATGGCTACTTTTCCTTCTTTTTCTGCTTTTTTCAGTGCTGCCTGGATCACTCCCTTTGCATCCTTTAAAGGTGCCGACACTTTTGTTTTGTAAATTGGAAGATGTTCAAAACGTTCACTGTCTTTTACCGCTACATCAGTAGCAAAAATTGCTGCATCTGCATCCCTTAATATCTGCGCACTGTGACGTCCTTCTACACCATTTGCTCCCTGTTTCTCTACATAAACCTTTACCCCCAGTTCTTCTCCTGCTTTTACTAATGCTTCTGCTGCCATATATGTATGGGCAATTCCTGCCGGGCACGCAGCTACTGCTGCAATCATTTTAGAGTACTGTTTTGTTCCGGCAGTTTCTTCCTGTGCGCCTTCCCCAAGCAGATTATAAAATTGTTCTGGGTTTTCTGCTTTTTTCAGCTTTTCCAGATAGGCTGGATCAGAAACTCTGGTCATAAGCTCAGAAAGCAATGCAAGATGGGTACTTCCCGCCTCTTCTTCTGGAATCGCCAGTAAAAATATAATTGATACCTGATTGCCTTCTACTACACTTTTCCAGTCCTTAATAGGAGTTTTTACAGTTGCCACTGCAAATGCTGCTTCTTTTACAGCACTGCTCTTTCCATGAGGAACAGCCAGTCCCATATCAATACCAGTCTCTGAAAGACTTTCCCGTTCCAGAACTGCCTTAAAAAATTCCTCTTTGTTTTTTAATTTTCCTGTCTGGTCCAGCTGATCAGTGAGAAAGCGCAGTGCTTCCATCTTTGTACTAAACGTACATCCCAGGGAAATAAGTTCTTTGCTGGTTGCTTTTTGCAGATTCATATGTTACCCCTTTCTGTTTTACTGCTCATTGCCACATTGTTCTGGTTCTTTCAACCACTGGCAAAAGTATAACACAGAATATGGATATCCCCTTTTTTTCAACATTTATCCACAAGCTTGATCTGGGCTGTGTATATATACACGCCCTATGTACCACATGAGGGCTCTTTCCTTACATTTTCACGTATCCCTGCCAGAATGCTTCACTTAAAAGACGGACCAATACCATAAGTCCGCTTCTGTCTGTTACATTATACCCCTGCACCTCTCTGTCTTCGCCCCAAAAATACAGATTTACATCACTGGCTGATGCCAATGGATTTTCGCAAAAATGAGTAATACTTACTATCGGCATACCTATTTTTCTGGCCTCTTCTGCCATCTGTACCAGACGTTCATTTTTCCCTCTGGCACTGATAATAATAAGCATATCCTCTTTATTTCCACGGCGTACTGCATAGAACATATCATGGATCTGCTGATAAAACTGAACACTGCAGTCCAGACACCGCAGATTTTTTCCAAGCATTTCGCAAAAATAGGTAGAGTCCCCCACTCCTGCAAAAATGCAGCATCTGGCTGCTTTCATCATAGAAGCTACTTTTTTTAGCTGAACAGCATCAATGGTATCCAGTGTTTTTACAATATTTCCAGGCAGCTGTCCTAACAGCTTTGCACTAACTGTTTTCCCCTTTTCTGTAGGTTCACTTTCATTTTGCAGTGAAAATTTCAGTTCAGAAAATCCACTGTATTCCAGCTTCTTAGAAAGCCGCATCACTGCATTGGGCGCAATATACAGATCTGCCGCTATTTTCTGGATAGATAATTTCATAATATCGGATTTATGTTTTTGGATATAATCAATGATATCATCATCTGTCTCATTTAGCTGCCATTCGTGCTCATATACACGCTCTTCGAAATTCATATCCTTATCTCCTTTTACATATATCTCCTATATATTAGATACTTTTTATTATATATCCGTAATAAACATAAATACAACCAAAAACGGGACCCGGATACATGATCCAGATCCCATTTCCTTACGTTTCGTTTCTGTGCTGTTTACTGAACAGAAACTACCTTATAGTCTTTATCTTCTACTGCCTTTGTAAGGACTGCATTATCTACATCCTTCTCTAAGGTTACAACAGCAGTTCCCTTTTCGTGGCTTACTTCTGCGCTCGCTACTCCGTCTAATGCTTCCAGAGCCTTCTTAACAGCTGCCTCGCAGTGTCCGCACATCATTCCCTCAATTTTCATAGTCTTTGTCATTGTTTTGTTCTCCTTTTTTGTTTCTGTATTTATTTCTGCCGTAGCAACTACTGCTCCTGCAGGAGCGGCTGCTTTACGGCGGATCTTCTTATCTTTGCGGCTGTCTTTGATATTTAATAAATTCAGCCTTAATGCATTGGTCACAACGCAGAAGCTGGATAAGCTCATGGCTGCTGCACCAAACATCGGGTTTAACTTCCATCCAAAGATGGGGATCCAGATACCTGCTGCAAGGGGGATACCGATCACATTGTAGAAGAAGGCCCAGAACAGGTTTTCATGGATGTTTCTAAGGGTTCCGCGGCTTAAACGGATGGCTGCGGGCACATCACTTAAGCGGCTCTTTACCAGAACGACATCTGCTGCGTCAATGGCAACGTCTGCACCGGCTCCAATGGCAATACCCATATCCGCTCTTGTGAGAGCAGGGGCATCATTGATACCGTCACCAACCATGGCAACTTTTCCCTGTTCTTTTAACCTGCGGATCACTTCTTCCTTACCATCCGGAAGAACGCCTGCGATGACACGGTCTACGCCGGCCTGGCGGCCAATGGCCTTGGCTGTGCGTTCATTATCACCGGTCAGCATAACTACTTCAATACCCATATTCTGCAGCTCTTTTACTGCCTGTGGGCTGTCTTCTCTGATCACATCGGCAACTGCGATCATACCTGCAAGTATACCATTTTTTAAGAACATAAGAGGTGTTTTTCCCTCTTCTGCCAGTTTTTCTGCCTGGCTTTTTATCTTTTCGGATATCTCCGTCTGGCTCTGTGCAAATTTCAGGCTGCCGCCTTTTACATCCGCATCTCCCACTTTTCCTTCCAGGCCATTTCCCGGAAGTGCCTTAAATTCACTAACCGGGATCTGTTCTGCCTGTTTTTCTGCCCCATAGGCTACGATCGCCTTTGCTAACGGATGCTCGCTCCTGCTTTCCAGTGAATATGCTAATTTTAACAGCTCTTCTTCTGAAGTTCCATCTGCCGCCAGTACATCTGTTACTTTTGGCTCACCACTTGTAATGGTTCCTGTTTTATCTAATGCAACGATCTCAACTTTTCCTGTTTCTTCCAGGGAAACGGCAGTCTTAAAGAGGATACCGTTCTTTGCACCCATACCATTTCCTACCATGATTGCAACCGGTGTTGCAAGTCCCAAAGCACAAGGGCAGCTGATAACCAGAACAGAAATACCTCTTGCAAGGGCAAAACCAACGCTTTCACCTGCGATCAGCCATACAATAACCGTCAGCACTGCAATGGAAATAACAGCAGGAACGAAAATACCGGAAACTTTATCTGCCACTTTTGCGATGGGTGCCTTGGTAGCTGCCGCGTCACTGACCATACGGATGATCTGGGAGAGTGTAGTATCTTCTCCTACGCGGGTAGCTTCACAGCGGATAAAACCGGACTGGTTAATGGTGGCTGCGGAAACACGGTCTCCTGCCTGCTTGTCTACAGGAATACTTTCACCTGTAAGAGCAGCTTCGTTTACAGCGCTGTTTCCTTCTAATACGACACCATCTACCGGTATATTTTCACCAGGGCGGACAACAAATACATCACCGATGCGTACCTGTTCAACAGGTACTTCTGTTTCTTTTCCCTCTTTTTCCACTACGGCAGTCTTTGGTGACAGCTTCATCAGGCTCTTTAAGGCATCTGTAGTCTTTCCTTTGGAACGGGCCTCTAACATTTTTCCGACTGTGATCAGTGTCAGGATCATGGCAGCGGACTCAAAGTAGAATTCATGCATGTAGCCCATCACTGCCTCTGCATCTCCCTGATGTTCAGCATAAGTCATGGCAAACAGTGCATAGGAGCTGTAGCCGAAGGAGGCAAAGGAACCTAAGGCTACTAAGGTGTCCATGTTTGGAGCACCATGGAACAGGCTCTTAAAACCGTTAATAAAGAACTTCTGGTTGATGACCATAATGATCACTGTCAGATACAGCTGTACCAGACCCATCATCACATGGTTGCCGTCCATAAATGCCGGCAGCGGCCAGTTCCACATCATATGTCCCATGGAGAAATACATAAGGACAAGTAAAAAACCTACGGAATATAATAAACGTTTCTTTAAAATAGGAGTTTCATGGTCTGCAAGGGCCTCTTCAGAAGCTGCAGCGCTGTTTGCTCCACCGTTTTTTTCTCCTTCGGCATCTTTTGCAGACGCGCCATAGCCTGCATCTGCTACTGCTTTTATGATCTCCTGGTCTGTGGCACTTCCTTCCACGCCCATGGAGTTGGTTAAAAGGCTGACAGAGCAGGAAGTTACTCCCGGCACCTTGGAAACCGCCTTTTCTACACGGGTGCTGCAGGCTGCACAGCTCATTCCCGTTACTGTATACTGCTTCATTGTATTACTGGCTCCTTTCTTATACCTGTTCATACCTGTTTAGGTTCCACACACGGTCGTGCTCCACTGCCTGCTGACGCAGGCGGAACCTTCATTTTCCTCTCCACTTATTTCATAAGTTTCTGCAAGGTGGTCACCAGTTCATCGATCACCTCATCTTTTCCCGCTCTTATATCTTCTGCTACACAGGTCCTGATATGATTTGCAAGAAGGACCTTATTAAAACTGTTTAACGCTGCATTGGCTGCAGCCACCTGTATTAATATGTCCGGACAATAAGCGTCCTTTTCCACCATCCCTTTAATTCCCCGTATCTGGCCTTCAATGCGGTTTAAGCGGTGGATCAGGTCTTTGTATTCCTTTTCTGAACGCTCTTTTGTTTTATGGTGGCAACAGCAGCATTTTTCTTCTTCCATAAACGTTCCTGTCTTTCTCCTTTATTTTCCCACCATTCCCCTGGGAATATACGCATTATATACCCAACCAGGGTATATTGTCAAGTAGGCTGTTCCCATAATTTTTCTCATTAAGATATTTTGGCTGGACCATGATCATTTTCCCCCCGGATACTGCTCTCTTTCTTGCAGAGCGATTGCTCCTGTGCTATAATAGTGACAGAAAATTCTGAAAATTACTATATCTGTATTTTTACAGATATCCGACTGCAAAGGAGGATTTATGGATCTGATCAACCAGTTTATTGAAAACTATAAAAAGAAACTTACTTTTTATGAAAATCTGGGACGTATTTCCTCTTCTCAACTGGAAGATGCCTTACAGTCAGCCGGTATCCGGGCTATGGTCACTTACAGGATCAAAAACCCCGGCCGTTTAAAAAGTAAGATACTGCGCAGAAATGTCAAGCGCACGGTTCCCTATAAGAACATGAAAGAGATCTACGAGGATATTGCTGACCTTTGCGGCATCCGTGTGTCCCTGTATTTCCCAGGTGACCGCATAAAAGTAGACTCCCTGATCAGCGATCTTTTTCAGGTGATCGAGCGCAAACAGTTCCCGGAACAGTCCAAACCGCCTACCTATAACAAACGTTTTTCCGGCTACTGGGCCAATCATTACCGGGTGCATATGAAAGAGGAAATGGTACAGCCTTCCGAAAAACGCTACTGCGCTGCCAGGATCGAGATCCAGGTGGCTTCTGTCCTGATGCATGCCTGGTCTGAGGTGGAACATGACCTGGTGTATAAGCCTATGCAGGGAACACTTTCTGAGGAAGAACTGGCTATCTTAGATGAATTAAATGGTCTGGTGCTTACCGGTGAAATCGCCCTGGAACGGCTTCAGGCTGCTGGAAATGAAAGGATTCAGAACAGTAAAGCTACTTTTGCCAATCAGTTTGAGCTTGCCTCTTATTTATATAATTATTTAAGCAATAATTTCCTTCCGGAAGATATCAAGCTTCGTATGGGAAATATTGAGCTGCTGTTCCGCTTTTTAAGCAGCTTAAAGATATTACGGGCAAAAGATATCGGACCTATCGTAAAGTCTGTAAAATTTGAAAAAGACAAACGTACCATTTCCCAGCAGATCATTGACCAGATCATCAGCGGAAATGAAAAGAGATACCAGGCATACCAGAAGCTGCGCTCCGATGACTCCAATTTAACGGTGGAACATCAGGAAGCCATCAACTACTTCTTTGGCCAATGGGTGCCTCTTGAAAATCTCTTAAACCGTGTGACCAAGCGCAGTTCCCGTTCCGTAAGCGTATTTAATATCAACGCTTTAAAACGACTGGGAGTGCTTGATAAAGAATGTATTAACCAGATCGCCTTTTTACGAAAAATGCGAAATTCCCTGATCCATGATATTGAAGTACCGGAAGCTTCTTATATCCGGGAACAGGGCGAGGAAGCGAAAGTTTTACTGGAAAAATTAACGAAATTATTAGAAACGAAAACAGCAGAGGGGTAAATTCCTCTGCTGTTTTTATATAATAGATATTGTCTGCAAAACCTGCCAACAGCCGCACGGGGCTGATGCATAGCAGTATGTGGTTATGATCATTTGCAATTATCGGATTTCTTCAACTGCAGATATGTGATTTCCCTTCTTAACTGTAAACTGCATTACATACACTTTAAAGGGTCCATCGTCGCCTTTTGCAAAAGGTTCTTCTCTAAAGATTTCCGCCTGTATCCCCTGTTTTTCAAGATCTCTTTTACGTTTGTTGGCTTTTTCAAACAGAATTTTATGCTTTTTTTCGTTCTCTTCTCCAAAATAACGTCTTGGATAAATGACCGCTGCCTGATCCATCTGCCGGATCAGATGATCGGTTACTCTCTTATGGGCTTCTCTGTGAAACATCCAGGCAATGTATCTGGCAAGTACCCTGACGGGGTATCTTTTATACAGGGATACCATTTTTGCAAACCAGGTATCTTTCTCCTGTTTTGCAGCCTCTTCCACCAGTTTTGCTGCCAGCGGCGAACATTTCCACGGTTCTTCTTTTTCTCTTACATAGGCCAGTGAAGCTGCCGGATAAAACAGATAACTTAAAGGCGGAAATTCTCTTAAAGATGCCAGTTTTTTCTCTTCTTCACTGCAGCAATCTTCTCCCAGATATTCCCATTTATCCCCTAAAATAGCGATCTTATATTCTAACTGGCGCAGATACTCATATCCCTTCACCCAGAAATGACCGATCTCACCATAATCATACAGCTCACATTCCAGGCTGATATCTTTAAAAAACAGGGTGCAGACTGTATCTCCCTGATGGACCGCCAGGATATACCGCCCCTTTTCTTCACCTTCCGCGTCCGTGTTATCTGTTTCTTCTTTATCCAGGGAAGCGCTTAGTTCTCCCTCGTAATCCAGCAGGTAATTTCCTGTAAGCACTGCCTCATGGAATACCAGAAAGCTTTCCGCTGTGTCATTCATCATATACACCAGACGGATATCCGATGGCTTTTTCCTCTCATCACCAACCGGCAGATTCAAAAGTTCAAACTGCCCCTGTTCCAACAGATCTGCCAGCTTTTCAAATTCCATTCCCGAACAGTCTAATCTCACTCCTGCTCTCCTTCATTTGCCTCTTCCATAGTAACATTTTCCTGGCCATCTTCCACATACTCCAGACGCAGCACTGCCTGAGGCCAGTTTAAAGCAATACGGGCTACTTTTCCCTTTTCTGCTCCTGCTTTTTTGATCAGATCCAGCAATTCGTCCAGGACTGCCCTTGTAAGATAGCCGCCTCTCCAGTGAAAGGTAAGCATTTTTCCCTTTTTTGCTGCCTGGAGGGAACGTTTATACACATCTTCTGTCTTTGTAAAGGACATTTTCTTCTCTTTGTAATAAAAATGATCCCCGTCCGTACAGGCCGGCGCCGGCGCGATCAGCGGCTCATGGTCCCGGAAAATATTTTTATCATCCAGATTAAAGTAATCGTAGCGGATCTCCTTTGCACCAAAGCTGTGCTTACCTAACGTATTGTCAAAGGTAGTATCCAGGTGATAATACGTGCCGCCAATTTTTACAATATTCCAGGTATGACGGTATTTGATCCCTTTTTCAGGATTATTTCCGCAGATAGCGATCATACACCAGATACCTAAGGCGTCACAAAGCACTTTTACAGATTTGGCGATCCCTTCACATACCCCTACACCCTGTCCTAAAGGACCGATGATCTCATGAGAATAAGATTTCTTTAACTTATCATAATGTACATTTTCACAGATAAAATCATGTACATACTTTTCTTTTTCCCATTCCGAAAGCTTCATAGCAGGGCGGACCAGCTTTTCCACTCTGGCTTTTAATGCTTTCTGGTGTTCTTTGATCTTTCCTTTTTCAAAAATATACTCCGGCAAAAAAGTGATATTGGCCGAGTCCTGATAATACCGGTAATGAAATCCCTCTGCCCAGAAGATCTCCGGATGGTCCAAACGCAGCTGGAAAAATACGTCGCTTAGTTCCCGTCCTTCTAATTTCGGCACCTGGAAGCTGTCGGAAAGTGCCATGAGCCCCTGGTAAATGGCATAATAGACAGCCTGTTGGGGCTTGCTCATCTTTGTATAGTAATATGGTTCCATAATAATTTCCTTTCATGATCAGATGAAAGTCACCGTAAAAAAGCTGATGTCATCTGCAATCCATCTGTCTCACAGAAGCCATCAGCTTTTTCTTAATGTCCTCTCAAAATCTTTCTGTGCCTGATTTTGTGAGAACATTTTATTTATGCACAGAGCATCTGCAACTCTGCCATATCTGTCCTTGTCCAACGGGAAATATTATAACCTGTCCCTTATCTTTTGTAAACTGTTTTTTGTTTAAAACCTGGCTTAAACATCCGGTTTACGGCCTAAATAAAGAGCTGCTGCCTCTTTTGAAAGGTTTTCGCCAATAACGATCAGCACTTCCTGGCCTTTTGGCGCCGGTTTCAGAGAAAATTCCCTGCTGGTGGCATTTAACTCCAACCAGCCGTTTTCTCCCTTTTTTATATAGCCTTTGATGCGAAAGATCTTTCCGCAGGAAGGATCCCTAAACATATTTTCTACTGCTGTTTTTAGCTGATCCGGATCCATGGAAAAATTCAGATAGTACAGAGAATCAAACACTTTCCCCTGTTCTAAATGCATTTTTTCATAATCTTCCATGCGATATTCACAGTTGAGCAGACGCTTATAATCAGCCTCTTCCAGATCTTCCCAGTTTTTGCACAGGATCTGATCCAGGGTAAACCTTCGTTTACAATGTACCTGTTCCATTGCCTGGTTCAGATAAGAAAGGGTGGCTTTCAACTGTTCTTGAGACACTTCATCGCATTTACTGAAAAGCACGCAGCCTGCATCTGCTACTTCTGATGCCAGCAGATATTTTGCCTCTTTTGAAAGATCCTCTTCCAGGCCTGCATCCACCAGTGCGATCACATTTCCTGGCTCATAAAAGCGGTCTAACGGCTCTTCATAAAGGGTGTCAAAAAATTCATCCACATCATAAATGCCAGACGGCTCTACGATCACCCGGTCATAGCCTTCCATAGCCATTGCGATCAGCTTGGTTTTAAATCTGCGTCTGTGGCAGTCTGCGTCACAGCCTCCGGCGATCATTTCCAATGTGCAGTTATCCCCTTCTAAATCCTGTAAAAGGAGCATATCCACATTGATGGCGCCAAAATCATTTTCCAGTATTCCGATCTTCTTTCCCTGTTTCATCAGATAAGAAGCATACTTTTTTATAAAAGTTGTCTTCCCGGCACCTAAAAATCCGGTGATCAGATCGATCTTTATCATATCTTTCACTCCTCGTATAATATCTTTTAGATACATAAATACAT